>Ga0247727_10000988_pt1 | contig 69263 bp, 52 predicted proteins | sample WisWelCaveWW1625_FD_202498 | JGI IMG/M metagenome (GOLD analysis project Ga0247727, IMG submission 202498) | Biofilm microbial communities from Wishing Well Cave, Virginia, United States - WW16-25 | ecosystem: Environmental > Aquatic > Deep subsurface > Groundwater > Cave microbial mat | place... | reverse complement strand
ACCATAAGCCGTAACCCTAGTTGCCCTACGGGCTCCTTCCGTTACGGCTTATGGTGATAAAATATTTTTAAAAAAGCGCTGGACTCTACGACCTTCCATGGTTACATTTTATTTTGAGGCAACGGGGAGGCAACGGGTTTGAGGACTACAATTTTTAAATAAGGTCGCGGGTTCGAATCCCGTTCAAGCAATTCCAACGTTGCAGCCAACTCTTCATCCCTCAGGCTGTGGCCCCCGCCCGGTATCATTAATCACCAAATGCGTGGGGACGACGATTTTTTCTTTCGTCTGTTGTGAACTGGCCAACTGGCTAATGAGCAAATCGACGGCCTTCCTGCCGATCTCTTTGGCATCGAGATGAGCGGCGGTCAATGATGGTTTAATGTTGGAATTGTAACTGCTGTCGCCAAAAGAAATGATGTCGATATCACGTGGTATGGATAGCCCAAGTTCGTGAATGGCGCTCAAGACGCCGAGGGCGGCGGCAAAGCTGACCGTGCAAATGAGCTGAGGCAGCGGCCCACGTTCGTATAGCTTTTTCATGCCGGCATAACCATCACTCTGGTCAAAGCCTCCTTCCACGATCCAATCGGGATTGAGAGGAATATTGCGATCTTTCAATGCCCGTTCGAAACCGCGGCGCCGTTCCCGGCCGATGTAAATGCTGGAATAACCGGCGATGTGGCCGATCTTCGTATACCCATGATCGAGCCCAAAAGAAACCAGATTGTAGCACCCTTGATCATCGTCGCAAACGACGCTGCTGCACCCCAGACTCTCGATAATGCGGTCAAAAAAAATCAGCTTTTTATTCTTGGCTAAAATGGATTCGAACGGCGAGAGGTCGGTGGTTTTTTCCGTCACCGAGATTAAAAAGCCGTCCACCTGCAAGCCCAGCAACGTTTTGATATGATGCGCTTCGAGAGCCGCATCTTCTCCGGAGACCATCATAAAGATATCGTACCCGCGCTGATGAGCCTCGTCGTAAATGGCTTCAATCGCCTCCGAGAAAAATGGATGGGCGACCTTGGGAACAACCAGCCCGATCGTCCGTTTCTTGCGGGAAGACAATTTGCGCGCGATGAGATTGGGGGTGTAGCCCATTTTCTTGGCGATCTCTTGAATCGCGGCCTTGGTCACCGGGCTGATATGAGGATGATCGCTCAAAGCCATGGACACGGTGCTCACCGTCTTATTGGCGATGGCAGCAATTTGTTTGAGCGTTACTGGTTTTGCCATGTGCTCTCGCAAAGCCTATTTTCATTAGTTTCTCGGCAAATGGATATACAAATCGTATTCCTGCCCGACAAGCGCTGAAGTCATTTTCAGTAATTGCGTGTTCGGAATTTCCACCCGCGGCGGAGGTGAGGCAACGTTCATACGGTTATTTCCCTATCGCTTCTACTGATCATCCGCATGCTCCCCAAAGTTGCTTTTTGACGGGATTACAAGATTTACAGGATTTCAAAAAATCGAGTCGATCCTGTTATCCTGTCAAAAAAACAAGGCACTTTCATTAATAGCGGCGCTTGCCGGCTGTGACCAGATCATCCAGTACGCCAAACACTTCAGGCATGTAATAAACTTCAGTGGGAGGACAGTGCAACTGCAACAGATCAACCGCTTCTGTCTCCAGGTTCTTCAGGCTGCGTTCAACAAATGTGACAAGATTCTGCTGAGTGTAGCCGCCGGCGATGTGCGGATTGAGCCGGCGACCAGCTTTGGTTGCGATATAAAACTCCTCAGGCCGTTCCCGACGAAGCCGCGCCAGCAAACGCTCGCTCCGTCCATCGCCATACACATCTGCAGTGTCGAAAAAGTTCACGCCCCGATCAAGTGCACGATGCAGCGCCGCTACCGATTCCTGATCATCTACTGTGCCCCAAGTGCCGCCGATAGCCCATGCACCGAAGCTGATTGCAGAGACCTGCCATCCGGTGCGCCCGAGTTCACGATATTCCATACTCATAATCCCGTTGCGTCGATGTTCACATCAGAATCATATCTCGCGCCATCGTATATAACATATTTAAATTTTTTCAGGTTTGCAATCTTTTCTAATGGCGAGTGTTTTGTGATGATGAAGCGGCTGCGATATCCCGGTTTGATTGGCCCGAACTTTTCTTTGTATCCCAATTGATTCGAGCTGTTTCCGGTTGCGGCATTGATCACGGAGAGCGCGGATAGTCCGGCGCGCTCCACCAATTCCACGCCCAATTTCGCCTGCAATTGCGCGAGGTGTTGATAGCCCTCCACCTTTCGCTCAACAAAAGCATTGCGAACTCTGGCATAAGCGTTATTGATTAAATCGCCGATGAGGCGCAGCTTTTTTTCAGCCATCTTTTTCTTCCAATTCCTTTTTCACGGCTTCGGCCACTTCTGCCGGCGCTCCCTCACGCTCCTCGGTCTCGCTCCATCGCCACTGCTTGAGATAATCATCGGCCGCGGTCAATCCCTGCGCTTGCGCGGCCCGGTCGATTCGTGCAATGAAACGGGGCGCCAATTCGATTAGAGTTACCCCTTGCCAACCAAACGCAAGAACAAGTCGACGGCGCTGGAGGCGTCCGCGCCGTAGCCGTCGGCGCCGATTTCGTCGGCGTACATCTGGCTGATGGGCGCGCCGCCGATTGCCATTTTGATATGGCCCTGCCCTTTTTTTTCGAATCCGTCGATGACGGTTTTCATGTAAGTCATGGTGGTGGTGAGCAGCGCGCTCATGCCGATGATGTCCGGCTTGAATTGCTCGGCGGCGGCGAAGAATTTTTCAATGCTTTGATCCACGCCCAGGTCGTGAACCTTGAAGCCGGCGCCCTCGGCCATCATGCACACTAAATTTTTTCCGATGTCGTGCAAATCGCCGCGCACGGTTCCCATGACGATCACGCCGGCCGGCTTGACGTCGGCATCGTGTGCGGACAGCAGCGGTTTGAGAACCGCCATGCCGGCTTTCATGGCGCGCGCGGCAATAAGGACTTCGGGCACATAAAGAATGTTATGTTTGAAATCCTCGCCGACCACGCTCATGCCGGCAATCAGCCCTTCATTTAAAATTTCCTGAACGCTCCTGCCATCAGCCAGGGCGTCTTTGGTCATTTGTTCGACTTCTTTGGCCTTGCCTTCGTAAAGGCATTGGTTCATGAAAGCGTAATCAGGCATATAGTATTGCTCCAAGTAAGAAGTTTAACAGATCCTTTGGTCACATTTCCAACAGCAACTCATCCCCTAAATCCCCTTCTCTTAAAAAGAGAAGGGGACTTTCAGAACCTCGAACCAGCACTCCCCTTCTCTTCCCAAGAGAAGAGGGCCGGGGAAATGAGTTCCGGTGATGCAAAGGCGCTTAACTTGACATTCTGTCCAGCGGTCCCGCCTGTGGCATGACGCGGGCCAGGGAAAATCGCGTTACCTTTTCCTTTGGAGAAGATCACCGTTTGGAAGAGAATCTGTCCATCTCCTCCGCTGTCACATGGCCACAAAGATTTCAGCGTCGGTAATTTTCAATTCAACTCCCGCCGCCTTTGCCGCTTCCTGAAGCGCGGCATTCAGCATGATGACAGGATCTTTGCTGACCTCGAGCCTTCTCATCAACCCTTCACCTTTCTTCGCACCGACGACAAGGGTAATCTTCAAGCCTTTGCGTTTACAGGATACCCGCGTGTCGTCCGCAAGTTTTGTGTTCATGGGTTTGATGATGGCATCGATGTAATGAACACCGATGCCGGATTTGTCTTTGACCTCCGGAGGCAGTTTTTCTTTTGCTGCTTGATTGAGGTCACAAAGCTTTATCATGATCGATACTCCAAAATTTTGTCATCCGCGCTTTGAAGATTGTTTCTTTGCTTCTCATCTTGCACTAAGGCGTAATGAATCACTTCCAGCACCAAGCCCCATTTATGTTCGCGGCTGACGGCGTCACAATAGCAACCGGCAGGATTGAATTGGCGCTTCCACGTCAACACCTCATTGAGCGGCCTGCCCAGCAGCGGTTTTTCATTCGCAATCGCCTGCTCGAGCAGCTTGGCATCGCTGAGATAGGCGCACATGTAGGCATGGCCGCTGTCACCCGGTGCGGGAGCACAGCTCATCTCGACGATTTTGTAGCCTTCTCCCGCCGAACCAAGCTTGAGATGATAATCATACTCCAGCGACCGCCCCAAATTCGAACAGGTTGTGCCCGCATATCGGAATCGAGCTTGCACCGAATGATCGGCAAGAACGTTCAGTTGCAGCCGCTCCTGCGACCACTTTCGAAGCGCGCGGGAGCCGACTGAGTATTTTGCGTCACGGTCGAGCATCGCATTCTTCAAGTAACTATTCAGGCGTCATTGAGGTTATGGCAGAATGATTCATCGGCAGAATAATTAGAGCCCAGGAAGGGTTCCAATCAATTATTCTGCCAATTAGATTTCTCCATTTGAACCTCTATAATCGCGCGTTTGAAGCCGGCGCACGTCTTCGATGCGATTGCGAGAATACGTATAAGGCGCTCGGCGATACTGGCAGGATTGCATGGAACAGTTTTCACACGGGATCAACTCGGCAAGATTTCGAACCCGATTCACCTGCCGCGTGATGCCAAAGACCGCGAGCAGAGATTTTTTCGGCCTGAGCATGCCGCTGTCCAACGCCTGAATTTCTTCACGAAAATTCTTTCGCTGAATCAACTCCAAAAGTTTTTTCTGGTCCGATATATCCCATTCCGGATAACCCGGACTGTAATGGGGCAGAACCGCCATTCCCTGCTTCTCAGCCCATGCGCATAACCGCGCGCCCGCGGTCGTGACCAAATGCTCGACAACCGCAGAACCAAAAACTTCCAGAAAAAAGTATTCGTCCGGTTTTTCTTCCAGCCAAAGTTGGCGCGCCTTTTCCTCACATTCTTTGCCGGCGCTCACCGCCACCAATATCGTCGTATGCGCTTGCGCCTCAAGCAATTGCTCGTGAAACCTTCGCGATGAGAAATCAACACAATCGAGGCGGAGCCGGCCATTTGAAATATCAAGCCGCTCCGCTTGCCGGGCATAAATCCATGGTTTGTCATTTTCGGCATACCAGTGCCTGGCCCAATCGGCCAATTCTCGAGACCGATCGGCGAGCTCATAATGCCGGGGATAACCCAAGAGACGTTTGTATTCAGCCTCCTGAACGTTCGTCTCCGGCTGTGTGTCGAGAAGTTCAATCATACTTGCATCAACGTTTCAACCGGGTTGAATTGACATCCTTCAACAAAGTAATCGAAAAAGCCGGGGTGAGTTTCCAAGCGGCAGTGCTTGACTCTTTTGACTAAATTTTCCAGCTCCAAACGTTTTGCCCGCGACAAAAGAGTCATGCAAGCGCCTTCTATGGAAGCATTGCCGACCTGCAGGATTTTTGCGTTGTCGATATTGGGAATCAGACCAATCCGTTTCGCCGCGTCCACATTTAGGTGACGGCCAAAACCGCCGGCCAGGTAAAAAACCTCCAGATCGTCGAATCCAACGCCGTATTCGTCGAGCACAATGTGCAAGCCGGCAACGTTGGCGCCTTTGGCTTGGGCCAGCTCGTTGATGTCGCTTTCATCTAAATAAATTTGACGCGCGCCGTTGGCGTGCAGATCAATTTGTGTTTCACCATTCTCAAATCGGCCCAGACTATTCATGCGTTTATTTCTGAGTAGCTCGCTCAACAGATCGATCAGGCCGGAGCCGCAGATTCCTTCCGGGCTGCCGCCGCCAATGACGCCGCAATCAATTTCGCCGGCGTCATTGATTTTTACCCTCTCGATCGCGCCCGGCAATCCGGGCATGCCGCAGGAGATATTGCCTCCTTCGAATGCCGGGCCTGCCGGACAGGAGGCCGCCAGGATTTTGCGCCGGTTGCCCACGATCAGCTCCGTGTTCGTGCCGATGTCCATGATCGCAATCAGGCGGTCTTCGTTGGCAATATCCACGGCCATCATGCATGCTGCGGCATCGGCGCCGACGTGACCGCTGATAATGGGCAAGCCGTAAACCCTCGCCTTCGGATGAAGCGGCAGCAATAGGCGTTTTGCCGATGCGGCCAGGCTGGTCGTTGTCCGGCGTCCGGCGGCCATTTCCAGCTCAGTGATGGATTGATACGGGTTTTGTCCAATGGAATAAACACTGAGCCGAAAGAACAGGTCGCGCATGGTGGAATTCCCGGCAACGACCATTTCGTAAATCGAATTTGGCTCTACCGGAAATTCCTCGATGGCATGGCTTATATAGCCGGCGAGCGTTCTTTGCATCAACTTGCCACGATGCACGGTGTCGTAATGAATGCGCGACATCACCTCGGCGCCGCCGAATCGCTGCGGATTTTCAAAAGCAGCGTCCGCAACGATCTCGCCGGTTTCCAAATTCAAAAGACGAATGACAACGGTCGTCGTTCCCAAATCCATGGCCAGCCCGTGGATCGGTCCATCGCTACGATCGATTTCTTCGCCATCCAAAAGAATCCGGCCGCCGTCGCGCGTTACAGCAGGATCGAGCTGCAAGTTTTGATGATGCACCGGAAGCTGGAGGGCGCGGCTTTCAATGCGCATGTCGCCGCGCCGCAGGGTATGGCATCGCACCACGCCCGAGTCCGCGACAATCCGGCAGCGGCACGAAAGCCGGAAATTGTCCCGCAGGTGATCTTCTTGCGGAACCGTCTCTGAAAGACATTCCATTCCTGCAGTGATTTCAACCAGGCATTCCTTGCACTTCCCTTGCTTGAGGCACGAAGTTGGAACGCGTATGCCAAGGGACTCGGCGTAATCGAAGAGTGAAGAGCCGGGCGCGACGTTGGCTTGATGATTGTTGAAGTGTAACTCTACACTCATGTGACTAACTTTTTCCTCTCGCCATTGACCAATCTCCAGATGCCCAGGGGATTATCATTCTTCAGCTCATCCGGCAAAAGCGCATCCGGAAAATTTTGATAACAGACCGGCCGGGCAAACCGGGTGATGGCTGCCGTGCCGACGGAAGTGGAACGGCTATCCGTCGTGGCTGGAAACGGACCGCCATGAACCATGGCATGGCAAACTTCGACGCCGGTGGGAAAACCGTTGATGATCAATCTTCCGACTTTCCGTTCGAGAATGGCAATAAGACCCGCATACTCATCAAGGTCGTCTTCCGTCGCCCAAAGCGTAGCCGTCAGATGGCCCTTTAGTTTTTGTGCAATCTCAATAAGCTCAGACTTGTTGCTCACTGTCACCGCCAGCGTGGATGGCCCGAAAACTTCTTCTTCGAGATGCTCATTGGCCAAAAAATTCCGGGCGTTGGTTTGAAAAAGATAACCAACGCCCCAGAAACCTTCCTCCTCAGTTTTGCCCTTTGCCAACAACGTAACACCTTCCTGTTTGCCCAATTTCTCAATGCCGTTCTCGAAGGACTCATGAATCCGTGGAGTGAGCATGGTTGCCGCAACGACTCCCTGAAAATTGGCGGCAGCGAGTTTTTGAAATTGTGCAGCGTCTTGAGATTCTTCCAAAAATACCAACCCGGGCTTCGTGCAAAACTGTCCGACGCCCAGTGTTACGGATGCCGTCAATCCTTTCGCTATTTCTTCTTTTTTTTCACGCAAAGCGCCCGGCAGAATGAACACCGGGTTGGTGCTGCTCATCTCTGCATAAACCGGTATCGGCGCCGGTCGCCGGGCTGCGGCATCGAAGATTGCCTTTCCTCCTCTAAAAGCTCCGGTGAAGCCGATGGCTTTGATCATCGGATGCTTTACAATCGCCATTCCCACCTCGGTGGAATTGCCATGCACCATGGAAAATGTTCCGCTTGGCATCTTGACTTTAGCAATGGCTCTCACAATGGCATGCGCAATCATTTCGCAAGTGCCGGGGTGCGCCGGATGGGCCTTTGCAACGACCGTGCAACCGCCCGCCAGCGCGGACGCGGTATCTCCTCCCGCCACTGAAAAAGCCAAAGGAAAGTTGCTGGCGCCAAATATTCCGACCGGCCCAATTGCCTTCTGCATGCTTCTGATATCAGGCTTAGGCGCGGGTTGCCGATCAGGCTCCGCCGTATCGATGCGAGCGTCCATCCATGAACCTTCTCGCAGAAGGCCGGCGAATAGTCTCAGTTGGTTCACCGTCCTCCCCCGCTCACCCGTCAGTCTTCCCTCCGTTAAGCCGGTTTCTTCACAACATCTTTTTATCAAAGCATCGCCAAGCGTGATGATTTCATCCGCGATGGTTTCGAGGAACAAAGCGCGTTCCTGTCCGCTCTTTTTACTGTATGCAAGAAAAGCCTCTTCGGCTTTAAAGATCGCCTCATCGATTTCCCGAGGCGTGGCCTCATGAAATGCCGGCGAAAACTCAACGCCGGTTGCAGGATTAACGGCATGAAAAGTGGCCGCTCCCTGTCCGGATTGCTCGTTGCCGATAAAATTTAGTCCGGTGAGTTCCATAGTTTTGTTTTACGTATCACCTCGCTAGTGAAGTTCGACTTGGGCAAGACATTGTTTCAAAATTTGCAAAACTTGCTGCCCAAGTCGAACTTCGCCGCGCTCGTTTTTCAACTGGTCATTCGTATTACTATTTCACGGTATTGACCAGCGTGCCGATTGGTTGAATCGTGATGCGAATCTCATCACCGCTTTGTAAACTAAAATCACTCGGCGGAATAACGCCGGTTCCGGTCATAAGCAAGCTGCCATGAGGAAAAGAGCATTCCCGATACAAATAGGCAACCAACTCTTCCGGCCTTCTTTTCATTTGTTTAATGTCCACACTACCGTTGAAGACCGGCGCGTTTTTTCTTACAATTTCAAGGTGGATGATCGTATCTTCGGAAAGAGGTTCTTCCGTGACGTAAATGCACGGGCCGAGGGCAGCACAACCATCATACGTCTTCGCCTGCGGCAGATAAAGCGGATTCTCGCCCTCGATACTTCTCGAGCTCATGTCATTGCCAATGGTGTAGCCGACAATCTTGCCGCTGGAGGTGATCATCAAAGTGAGCTCGGGCTCCGGAACATTCCATGAAGAGTCCTTGCGTATCCTCACTTTTCCACCAGAACCGACGATCCGGTGCGCTGTGGCTTTGAAAAATAATTCAGGGCGCTCCGCTTCATAAACACGCGCATAGAACTCACCGCCTCCGGTGTTTTCTGATTCTTCCTGGCGGCCAATTTTGCTTCGAATGTATGTGACGCCGCTTGCCCATAACTCCTGAGATTGAATCGGTGCTTCGGTACTGGAGTTTATTATCGTTTGACCATTTTCAATTGGGTCTTGCGATCGCGTTATCTGTTGAATTTTTCCAAAGAGGTTATCATCATTGATGAACACATCCCAGTTTTCGCCTTCCAACAAATGAAAGCTGTGATCTGTTTCAATGACGACGCCGTTTTCTAGTTTGTAGAGTTTCAATCTCAAAACCTCAATGCAGACATGCCGCACCACGCATTGTTAGACGCTTGACACCTCTCTTATTTCGATTTGTTTTTCGTTACTTTGGGATAGTTTTGTTCCAGCGTAAAACCAACAGGTGCTCGACTGAAATCATCTTCCAACTCCAGGAATTATCTCTGACAGCGGACGACGCCACATGCCGCCTCTACTTCCCGGAAAGCCACCAACAGTTCCCGGAAAGCTACCAACAGTTCCCACAAAGAGATTCGAGCCGTGTACGGCAAGAGCCTGAACATTAGTGCTCGTCAAGCCGGTATTAACGACCGTCCAGCTTCTGCCGTTGTTGGTGGAAAGAAACACACCGCCACCGTCATCAATTCCCACAAAAAAATTCGAAGTTCCTGCAAAGAGATTCGAGCCGTGTACGGCAAGAGACGAAACAGAAGTGCTCGTCAAGCCGGTATTGACGGCAGTCCAGCTTTTGCCATTATTTGTGGAACGAAACACGCCACCGCCATCAGTTCCCGCAAAGAGATTCGAACCGTTCACGGCAAGAGCATTAACAGCAAGGTTCGTCAAGCCGGTATTGACGGCGGTCCAGCTTGTGCCGTTGTTTGTGGAACGAAACACGCCGCCGCTCAAAGTTCCCGCAAAGAGATTCGAGCCCTTCACGGCAAAGCACGAAACAGAATAGTTCGTCAAGCCGGTATTGACAGCCATCCAGTTTGTGCCGTTGTTGGTGGAAAGAAACACGCCGAAGCCTTGAGTTCCTGCAAAGAGATTCGAGTCGTTCACGGCAAAGCAATTAATCCTGCCTCCGTAGGGTCCATTGGTTTGAATCCACTGCGCCTGGAGGCTTTGTGCGCCAAGCAGTACGACGGCAACAAAGAAAGAAAGCGAACGCTTCATGTTTGTGCCTCCATAATTTCCTTAATACATGCGGCTAACAAGGAATAACCGCGAATGAAAGAAACCAGCGTACATTAGCGGTGATTCGTGATTTAAAAATGTTAGCAGAAAAATTTTTACACAAAAGCCAGATGGAACAAAAACAAAAATACCGCCGCTGAAATCCCGAGTATGAACGTGCCCAAGCTGTGCAGCCGGTAGCCGGTTTTGACGTCCATGCCGGATAATTGCGTGACCACCCAGAAAAAGCTGTCATTCGCATGTGAAAACACCATGGAACCGGAGCCGATGGCCATGACCACGACGGCTTTTTCAAGCGGGCTGACGAACCCCAAGGTGTCCATCATCGGCACCATGATGGAGGCGGTGGTGATGAGCGCCACCGTCGATGAACCTTGTGCCGTTTTGATTGCCGCAGACAATAGAAACGGCAGCCAGATGCTCAGATGAACATCCGCCAAAGCCTTGCTCAGCAACTCCGCGATTCCGGAGTCTTGCAGCACCTTGCCAAAAATTCCTCCGGCGCCGGTAATCAAGATGATCGAAGCCGCGCTGCTCAAGGATTGTCCGACCCAGCCCGAAATGGAAAACATTTCGGCCTCCAGCTTCTTGGGCAGCAACGCGGAAAGAAACATTCCAAATGGATGCACTTTCAGCTTGACGCTCAAGAGAATGATGCCAACGATGCTGAGGGCAAGATAGAGAATGATCATTTAATGCAAATCTCCTTTGACAACCGATCCTGATTTTCCTATTAGAATATCCAGATCAGCCCCCTGGTCGGCTTGCTGCACATGCTCCAGGTAGATGCGCACGTAACCTCGGTTTGCATGCGGCGCGGGAGGCGACCATGAAGCTCTGCGTCGATTCAACTCTTCGTCCGAGACCTCGAGGTGCAGCTTGCGGTTGGCAACGTCCAGTTCGATGAAGTCACCGTTTCTTACCAGGGCAAGCGTGCCGCCGATGGATGATTCAGGCGAAATGTGCAACACCACGGTTCCATAAGCTGTGCCGCTCATTCTCCCGTCCGAGATACGGACCATGTCCTTGACGCCTTTTAAAATCAATTTCTCGGGAAGATCAACGTTGCCCACTTCGGGCATGCCGGGATATCCTTTCGGGCCGACGCCTTTCAGCACGATGACGCACGATGCGTCAATATCCAAATCAGGGTCATCGATGCGCGCATGATAATCCTCCATGCTTTCAAACACGATGGCGCGGCCTCGGTGTTTCATCAGTGCCGGCGTTGCTGCCGAGGGCTTGATCACGGCGCCATTTTCGCACAGATTTCCTTTGAGCACGGCAATCCCCGCTTCCGGCTGCAACGGTTTGTCGATGCCAGCAATCACCTCGCGGTTGAAACATTCGGCGCGGGCGTTGTTCTCTTGCAGCGTTTTGCCATTGACGGTTATCGCCTCTTGATGAAGGCGGTCGCCCAGCTCTTTGATCACAACCGGCAAACCACCGGCATAAAAAAAATCTTCCATCAGAAATTTTCCCGAGGGCATCAAGTTGACCAATAACGGAATTTTGCTGCCGAGCTTATCAAAATCTTCGAGATCTAATTTTATCCCAATCCTGCCTGCGATTGCCAAGAGGTGAATGATCAAATTGGTGGAGCCACCCACCGCCGCATTGACGACGATGGCATTCTCAAACGCGTTTCTGGTAAGAATGCGGGACAATTTCAAATCGTCACGAACCATCTCCACGATACGACGACCCGACAATTGCGCCATGGCTTTTTTTCTGGAATCAACTGCGGGAATCGCTGATGCTCCTGGCAGAGTCAATCCCAAAGCTTCAACCATTGTGGCCATGGTTGATGCGGTTCCCATGGTGTTGCAATGGCCGTTGCTTCGCGCCGCACAAATTTCCGCCTCCAACAAATCTTCTTCGGAGAATCCTTCCGTCTTTTGCTTCGTCTTGATCATCCAATTAAACGAACCGGAACCGATGCAATCTCCCCTGAAGCGGCCATTCAGCATCGGCCCGCCGGGCACAACGAGCGTGGGCAAATCGACGCTGCATGCGCCCATCAACGTCGAAGGCGTGGTCTTGTCACAACCCGTTAAAAGCACGACGCCATCCAAAGGGTTTGCCCGTATCGACTCTTCCACATCCATGCTGACGAGATTGCGGAACAACATGGTCGTGGGGCGCATGATGGTTTCGCCCATCGAAGTCACAGAAAATTCAAGGGGAAATCCGCCGGCCTCCAACACGCCTTTTTTCACGATCTCGGCAAAATCCCGCAAGTGGCCGTTGCACGGCGTCAGCTCCGACAATGAATGAATAATCAGCTCGGTTGTTTCCATAAGTCCGCTTTGCTCGTTGAACAGGTACTTGTGGAAGTTGATGACCTGTTGCGCTGCATTATCGAAGTAACGCCCATCGCCCATCAAGTCACCCATGCGGGCCAAAAACGAGAGGCTCATATAAAGATCATCGGCCCAGAGTGTCCACTTGTGTGGAAACGAGCGGACGAATGTGGCATCTTCCATGCGGCTCTGTCGCCTGAGCATGTGGTTCGCAGTAGCGATAGTTGTCGAAGTTGAAGGCGACATTTTTGCGCGCAAACTCGATATAAGCCGGTTCATCGAGTACCTCTCCCAGCTTGATCATGGCCATGTTGAGCACACCATTCCAGTAGCGCCAATCGGTGTAAGCACTTTCGGCCGCAGTGGCGCGTCCACCGGCGCCTGTTGAGAAGAGGTGAAACGCTTTCCGCTTTTGGGATCGACGAAATGAAAGGTGGCATCCTTGAGCACGCCATCAGCCACCGTGCGAATCATCTTCTCGGTATCCGATGAGCCTTGCGCCATCACTGGCGCGGAGTTCCAATAGAATCCGAGGAAGGCAAGAACGAAAACGGCAACCATGGGTCGACAGTTTTGTTCAACAATTCATTTTATTTTGATGGCTACAACGGGTCATGATTACGCCCTGGACGGCTGTGTTGACGGCGAAAATCAGCGTAAAATCTGCGAGTTTGGGAGCGCTTTGCAGTAGTGCAATTGTTTTACGAAAAAAAACTTTTCTCTTGACTTGAGGTTTAAAATTTATTAAATTCAGCTTGGCGTTTTAATTGAAACGTTTCAAATATAGTGAATTTCGCCTCATAAATCAATAGTTAATTTGAGAAATTAGCCAGTCATCCGCTCTAGTAAAATTTCCGTTCATTAAAGAGAGATTTTTATTAAGGTGGATTAATTTTTGCGCTTTTATTGAAACGTTTCAAATTTTAGCGGAGCTTTCCAGGAACGGCTGGCTCTGATATATTCTATCTCCCAGGATAGGCCTCGCCTTAATCTTTTCAAAGAATCCTTGCCGATGGCAAGAATTTTTACAAGATTAAACGGGAGATTGTGCATGGCTTTTCCATTAGTCTTGGTTGGGTTCAACAAGAACAATACAATCCCCGATAGTTTAACAAAACTGATCAATTATCGTGGCGCCGAAAATACCTTTTTGGGTAATGTAACGCTCTTCAGTTCCAAATATAAGGAAAACAACCAATCGTACAAAGCGAACTTCAAACTCCCTTTGAACGTCTGGTCTTCTATCTCTGGCTACTTTAAGTTTGGCGGTGACTACAAATATGAACACCATAAAAACGATCAGGAAACACCGTACGTTCGGCTGGACAGGACTTCGGCGCTGCAACGGACACTGATGGATGATTTTGACCGCACAACTCAATTGGGCGAAGAGACAAGGCTTCACATTTCGCGGACACACGCTGGTGTGGCACAGTCAAACTCCCGGGACTTCTTTTTTCCGTTCAGGTTACACCAATGGCGGAACGCGCTTGACCAAAAAAAAGATGACCGCGCGTATGGATTATTTTTCAAGCAGGATATTTGGATGGCATTGGCATGCAGGATCACGACGCACTTTCCACTCCTACCGCAGCACAGTGGATAGCTTCATATAATAAATTTGACCCGATATGCGCCGAGATGGCAGTCACCGAATTGGACGTAAGGACAGACAACGCTACTCCTTCTCCTTCAGTATTAGCCACCCAGGCAAATCAATATGGACAGTTGTTTAAATGCTTCGTGGAGCGGAGTTATTTTTCCGGGCGCGGCAAGATTATCAGCGTCTCCAAAGATGGCTTGAATGATCAATATACATTCATCGCGAATGAATCGACTTCGCTGTGGGATGCTCGATACCAGTGCAAGCCGGCGTTTTACGCAGTTGTAGGTGTTGGGATCAATTATAACGCGCTGAATTCGCTCATTTCTCATGCGGATACTTTGCTAGAAAACGAATTCACAGCCGAATCATGGTCAAATTTTGCTGCGGCATTGGCTTCAGCACAAAATGTAATGGCTCGGAACTATTCGGCTTCGGTGTCTGCCGCTGCTGCCTTGGGTGAGGCAAAGAATAACTTGAATGCTGCCATTGAAGGTTTAATAAAGATTACCACTCATGTAAATGATGTCAATGGTAACAATCCCACGACTTTTAAACTTGGCCAGAATTATCCGAATCCGTTCAACCCTGCGACAACAATAGAATTCTCTCTGCCGGAAAATAGCGATGTACATCTTGTCGTTTATGATGCTCAGGGCGGAATTGTCGCGAAGCTGGCGCGGGGTCATTACAATGCCGGACATTATAAACTGGACTTTAACGCTTCCAATCTTGTATCTGGAATTTATTTCTACAAATTGGAAGCAGGCAAATATACAGATGTCAAGAAACTCATGCTCTTGAAATGATTGCAGCAAAAACTTTTTCCACGTTAGGCGCACACTTTTAAACTCCGTTAGGAGTGAGATATTTATAGAACGCACCGCCCGAGATTCGAAAAACTCCGTAGGAGTGAAATGTTTTTTTCTAGAACGCTTGAAACATTTTTTCTGGAGAAATCCAACATGTCACTCCTTCGGAGTTCAAGAATTCTGAAAATCTAATTTGCTATAAACATTTCACTCCTAACGGAGTTCGTCAGAAGCGCTTCATCAAACATAACGCGTTGCGCTCGTACGTGCAAAATTCAGGTACTATAGAGGAGGATTTAATCGCGAGAAGACAGAAAGCGCAGTAGAAAACCATGTGGCGGTAGAATCAGAATTTTCTTCAATCAGAAGAAGAGCATGCAGAACAAAGCACCTTACAAGAATCCCAATCTACCGATAGAAGAGCGCGTCGCGGATTTGCTTTCGCGCATGACGCTCGAAGAGAAAGTTGCCCAGATGGTTTGCGTTTGGCAGGGCAAGAGCCAGACGTTGGTAGATGAGAAGGGCAACTTCGATTTTGAAAAAGCCAAGGCCCATTACAAAGATGGGCATGGTTTGGGCCAGGTTGGCCGGCCCAGCGACGCGAGCGGGGGACGGAACGCCAAAGAGCAGGCCGAATTGACCAATGCCATGCAAAAAAAAATTCTCGAAAACAGCCGTCTCGGCATTCCGGTGATCTTTCATGAAGAATGTTTGCACGGACAAGCGGCTATCGACGGGACAAGTTTTTCGCAGCCCATCGGACTCGGCGCGACGTTCGATCCCGATTTGGTTCGCCGGCTGTTTGAAATGCCGGCGGAAGAAGTTCGCGTCCGTGGGACGCAACAGGCGCTAACGCCGGTTGTGGATGTTGCCCGCGAGCCGCGCTGGGGACGCGTGGAAGAAACTTATGGCGAGGATCCCTATCTCGTTTCGCGCCTGGGCATCGCCGCGGTGCAAGGCTTTCAGGGCGACGGCGCTTTCAAAAATAAAAAAACGTCATCGCTACGCTCAAACATTTCGCTGCACACGGCCAGCCGGAATCCGGCACCAACTGCGCGCCGGTGAATGTCTCCGAGCGCATCCTGCGCGAGGTCTTTCTATATCCTTTCAAAGAAGCCATTCAAAAAGGTGGGGCGATGAGCGTGATGGCTTCATATAATGAAATTGATGGCGTGCCCTCTCATGCCAATCGCTGGCTCTTGCGAAAAGTTTTGCGTGCAGAGTGGGGATTCAAAGGATTTGTGGTTTCCGACTATTACGCCATTCGCGAGCTTGACTTGCGGTCTGATTTTGGCCTCGGCAACCACGTCGCCAAAGATGGCAGGGAGGCCGCGTTGCTGGCCGCTCAAGCCGGCGTGAACATCGAACTGCCCGAGCCGGATTGCTACAATCATCTCGTCGAGTTGGTGCGCGAAGGCCGTCTGCAGGAATCCGTTTTCGATGAGTTGGTCGCAGTGATGCTGACGCACAAATTCAAGCTCGGATTATTCGACGATCCCTATGTCGATCCTGAGGTGGCGGAGCGCATTGTTGGAAGCGAGGCCAATCAAAAGCCGGCTCTACAGGCGGCGCGTGAGACCATCACGCTTCTCAAGAACGATCACGGCACAGCGCCTCTCGATATGAAAAAGATCGAAACGCTCGCCGTGATTGGTCCCAATGCCGACTGCGAGCTGCTGGGTGGATACAGCGGCAGGCCCAAGTATGTTTCGACGGTGCTCAGTGGCATTCGCGAGCGGCTTGGAAATGCCGTGAAGGTTGTGTATCATGAAGGATGCAAAATCACGATTGGCGGCTCTTGGCAACAAGACGAGGTCGTGCCGAGCGATCCCGAAGCCGATCGAAAAAGCATCGCCGAAGCCGTGAAGGTCGCGCAACAAGCGGATGTGATCGTGCTCGCCATCGGCGGCAACGAACAAACATCGCGTGAGGCTTGGGCCTTGAATCACTTGGGTGATCGCGACGATCTGGAAATGGTAGGACAGCAGGATGAGTTGGTGAACGCCATCGCACACTTGGCAAGCCGGTCATCGCTTTTCTTTTCAACGGCAGACCTCTCTCGGTTCGCAATCTCGTCGAAAAAGTTCAGGTGATTTTTTTAATGTTGGTATTTGGGACAGGAAACCGGTCAAGCCGTGGCAGAAGCTTTGTTCGGAGATATTAATCCGGGTGGCAAGCTGCCTATCACGATTCCACGTTCGGCCGGACACATTCCGGCTTACTACAATTACAAACCCTCGGCGCGACGGGGTTATCTCTTCGAGTCTGTTGAACCTCTCTTTGCCTTCGGTTTCGGCCTGAGTTACACGCAGTTTCGATTTGGCGCGCCGCGTTTGGAGAAGTCCGTAATTCGACTGGATGAATCCACCCGCGTACTCGTGGAAGTGACGAACATCGGCGACCTGACTGGCGATGAAGTGGTGCAAATGTATATTCGTGACCGAGTAAGTTCGGTGACACGTCCGGTGAAGGAACTCAAGGGCGCCTCACTCTCGCGCCGGGCGAAACGAAAACTGTCGCGCTGGAGATTACGCCGGAGCATCTGGCGTTTTATGACATCGACGTGAATTATGTGGTGGAGCCGGGTGAATTCGAAATTATGGTGGGGAATTCATCGCGCGATCAGGACCTTCAGAAAGTCCTGTTGGCTGTGGAGGGGTAGTTGGTTGAAAATGTTTGCTGGCCGATTACTTTCATCTGTCGCATTTCTCGATTTCCCGGTTATTTTAGTGACCGGGCAGTTGCCTCATGAGATGCTAATGCTTTGTTTGGATTTTTGATCATAACGAGGGCTAGTTTTTCTAGGATAATACTATAAAGGCTAAACAATGCGCTTCATTGTTTCAATCTTAAGACCGGCAGCGTGCTGGAAGCGGCAACGGCAGAAGTGGTTTGTTCTCGCTGTACAAACTTTTGTCCGCCCTCCATCTCTGTCTTTTGAATATTTTTGCGCGATGATTTTATCATGAGCGAACTTTTAATAGCAAGGATATGAACAATGTCGAACTACCAGCCTCAACCCGAGAATAAATTCACTTTCGGACTCTGGACCGTCGGCAACACTGGGCGCGATCCGTTCGGCCAACCCGTGCGTCCGACTTTGTCGCCGGTCGAACTCGTTCATTTGCTCGCCGAGGTCGGCGCTTATGGCGTCAACTTTCACGACAATGATCTCGTGCCGATCGAGGCCACGCCTTCCGAACGCGATCGCATCGTGCGCGATTTTAAAAATGCCTTGAAAGAAACCGGCATAGTCGTGCCGATGGCCACGACGAATTTGTTCGGCGATCCGATTTTCAAAGACGGCGCCTTCACTTCGAACGATCCGAAAGTGCGCGCTTATGCGCTGCAGAAAACCATGCACGCGATCGATCTCGGTGTCGAGCTGGGCGCGAGCGTTTACGTGTTTTGGGGCGGTCGCGAAGGCGCCGAGACGGATGCCGGAAAGAACCCGCTCGAGGCAATCAAACGCATGCGCGAGGCGCTCAACTTTCTGAGCGAGTATGTGCGCGCGCGAGGCTACCAGCTCAAATTCGCGCTCGAAGCCAAGCCCAACGAACCGCGTGGCGATATCTATCTCGCCACTACCGGCCACATGCTTGCGTTCATTGCCACGCTTGATCATCCCGAGATGGTAGGCGTGAACCCCGAAGTGGCGCACGAGCACATGGCGGGATTGAATTTCCTGCACAACGTCGCGCAAGCGTGGGATGCCGGCAAGCTCTTTCATATTGATTTGAACGATCAAAACTTCGCCCGCTACGATCAGGATTTTCGTTTCGGCTCGCATAATTTCAAGCAAGCTTTCTTTCTCGTTAAATTTCTCGAAGACGTCGGCTATGCCGGCCCGCGCCATTTCGATGCCCATGCTTATCGCACGGAAGATATCGCGGGCGTCAAAGATTTTGCCGCCGGTTGCATGCGCACTTATCTCATCTTGAAAGAAAAAGCGGCGCAATTCAACGCCGATAAAGAGATTCAAGGGTTACTCGCAGAATTCAATGCTGATGATCCCACCATGACATCGTTGCGCGGCAAATACACAGCGCAAAAAGCCGCAATGCTCAAAGCTTATCATTTCGACCGTGAGACTATTAGCAAGCGCGGCCTGAAGTATGAACGACTCGATCAATTGGTGTTTGAGCTGTTGATGGGAATTCGGTGACCAGTGATCAGTATTCAGTCATCAGTAGTCAGTTTACTGAATACTGATGACTGACACTGGTTACTGACCACTGACAACTGACAACTGGCAACCGACATGACCTACTTACTCGGCATCGACACTTCGACTACGGCGACCAAGGCGCTGCTCATTAATGAGGAGGGCTGCGTCGTCGCCGTGGCTGCGACGGAATATCCTTTTGACTCTCCAAAGCCGGGATGGACCGAGCAAGACCCCGGCTTGTTTTGGAATGGCACGGTGCAAAGCATTCGCGCCGTGTTGGCCAAGGCGAATGTTTCCGGCAAAGATATCGCCGCCGTCGGCCTCACCGGGCAGATGCACGGGATGACCTTGCTCGACGCGCAAGGCGAAGTGATTCGTCCGTGCATCTTGTGGAACGATCAGCGCACCGCGCCGCAATGCGAGTTCATCACCAATTTGATTGGAGCCGAGCGGGTTTTGCAGCTCACCGGCAATCCGATTCTCACCGGCTTCACCGCGCCTAAGATCGTTTGGACGCGCGAGCACGAGCCGGAAAATTACAAACGCATCGCGCACATTCTTCTCCCCAAAGATTATGTGCGCTACAAGCTCACCGGAGATTTCTTTAGCGACGTGGCGGACTCGTCCGGCACCTCACTCTTCGATATCGGCAAGCGCCGGTGGTCGGATGAGATGTTGGCCGCGCTACAAATTCCGCACGCCTGGTTGCCGGAAGTGACCGAATCGCCCGTGGCGAGCACAAAGATTAATGCTGTTGCTGCTCAAACTACCGGACTACTCGCGGGCACTCCCGTCGTTGCCGGCGGCGGCGATCAAGCGGCGCAAGCCGTTGGCACCGGCATCGTGCACGAGGGAACGATTGCCGTCACCATCGGCACGTCCGGTGTGGTGTTCGCGCAATCGGATTCGTATCGCGTGGAGCCGCAAGGCCGCTTGCACGCGTTCTGCCATGCCGTGCCCGGCAAATGGCATCTCATGGGCGTCATGCTTTCCGCCGGCGGCAGTTTCCGCTGGTATCGTGACGCGCTTGCGAGCAACGAGTCTTATGATGATTTGACACAAGCGGCGGCAAGGATTGCGGCGGGAAGTGAAGGCTTGTTGTTTCTGCCGTATCTCACCGGCGAGCGCACGCCGCACCCCGATCCGCATGCACGCGGCGCTTTTATTGGGCTGAGTATACGACATACAAAACCACATCTAACGCGCGCCGTGATTGAAGGCGTAACTTTCGGCTTGCGCGATTCATTGGAATTGATGCGCGCCCTCGGCGTGCCAACGCAGCAAGTACGCGCCTCGGGCGGCGGCGCGAAGAGTGCAATGTGGCGGCAAATTCTTGCCGATATTTTCAACGCCGAAATTGTGACCGTGAATTCTACTGAAGGTGCGGCTTACGGCGCGGCATTATTGGCCGGCGTCGGCGCCGGTATTTATCCCAGCGTCGAAGCCGCCGCTGATCGCGCGATTCGCGTCACGGCTACTCAGCAACCAGCCCGGGATGCAAATTTGTACGCCAATTACTACGCGCGCTATCAAGCGCTTTATCCGGCACTCAAAGCCGAGTTTGCCGCGCTGGCAAAGATGGTTGAAATGAACGAGTCGTAGAAAAAACAAAAGCCCAAAGCATTAGTCAAAATGATTTAAGACAAAATCATTAAAAAGCGTTTAGTCGTTTTGACTTCAATTATTTTGACTTTATCACAGTTGTTGATCATTCGTATTGTTACTTAATCGCGCGGAGTTTTTCATCAACCTGTTAGATGCGCCAAGGTGCCGAATATGATTCACATCAATAACAAAAATTTCAACCAACACGAAACTCTTCCGCGTGCATTCGGGCAATGCCGGTGGATTATGATATACAACCCAACCTCACTTACGCAATCGCGAACAATACCGAGTTGAAGCTCGATCTCTACCTGCCCAAGAACCGTAGTGTGTCGCATCCGACGCTCATTCTTTTTCACGGAGGTGGTTGGGTGGCAGGGCAGAAAGAGCGCAATGTACTTTTCCTGCTGCCGTATTTGTCTCTGGGATGGGCCGCTATCAATGTGGAGTATCGTGTGACGCGCAACTCTCCGGCGCCGGCTACTGTAGAAGATTGTCGCTGTGCGCTGAGATGGGCAACGTACAACGCCAAGCAGTATAACTTGGACGCTTCCAAATTCGTGCTGACCGGGACTTCAGCAGGCGGACACCTTGCATGGAATAACTTTTTGCACCGACTCGCTCGGGGCCGGTTTTGGAAATGATCTCGTTGACTTGGCGGAACGTTATTCGGCAGAATGCGCGGGCTGGCAGAATTGCGGGGATTGGCATTAGGCATTCAGCGGTCATTGGGAATTTAATGATCAATGATCCAATAAGCATCCAATCGAAAACTAAATTTACATAATACTTTCATTAAAACTTGCCGTCGCGCGTTTCGTAGTGCGTCGGCTTCGCCAGCGTCGGCCCGCCGATCTTCACCCAATACGCCACCCACGCGATCATCTGCTGCAAAGTGACGGCAGGATAGCCGAATAACTGGTGACAATGGCTCGCGTTGCTGAGCAGCGCCGATTCGGCCTCGGTGTTTGCAAACATTGGCTCAACTTGCATGATCTCGCCAAACTTTTTCGCCAGTTGGCGAATCGATGCCGTTTCCGGTCCGGTCACATTTAAAATCGCCGGCGGCGTTTCGGCGATTTTAAATGCGCGCAATACTGCGGCATTGGCGTCACCCTGCCAAATCACATTCACGTGTCCCATCGTCAAATCAATGGGCTGACGGGAGAAAACCTTCTGCGCCAAATCCAACAAAATGCCGTAGCGCAAATCGATCGCATAATTCAAGCGAATGATGGCGCCGGGTATTTTCAATTCTCGGCAAAAATACTCGAATATTCTTTCTCGTCCCAGCGCCGACTGCGCATATTCGCCGGTCGGGTTCACCGGATCATTCTCGCTGCACCCACCGAGCTTCACCGGCGTCAGCGGGTAAACATTGCCGGTCGAGAAAAGCACGATCCGCGACGCTTTGAATTTCTGCGCCACCATGCCCGGAAGAAAAGCGTTCATCGCCCACGTTTCTGCCGCCTTGCCGGTCGTGCCGAATTTCATTCCCGCCATGTAGACGACGTTTTCAATCTCCGGCAGCTTCTGCAATTCATCGGCAGCGAGCAGATTGCAGGAGATGATTTCAACTCCTATTGCCTCCAAACGCTCGCGTTCGATCTGATTCGAGAAGCGCGACACTGCGACAATTTTTTTCTTTATTCCCGCCGCCGTTACCGCGCGATGCGCCAATTCCGTCAGCGACGGTCCCATTTTGCCGCCCGCGCCGAGGAGCATGATGTCGCCGTCGAGTTTTTCAACAGATTCGATCACGGCATCTGATGGCCGCGACAAAACGTCGTCAAGCTCGGCGACGGTTTTGATCAAAGATGGGAGTTGCGTGTTTTTTGTCATTCGGAATGGATCCTTTTTGATATGGTTGTTTTATACTCGTTAAGGATTATTTTGTAATTGTCATTGCGAGCGTTTCTCAGCGAAGCAATCCTTTTAAAACAAAGAGATTGCTTCGGCAAAAAAGCGCCTCGCAATGACTATGATTTTATATCTAAAAGCCAGTCAAGCTTGACTTCGTGAAGAGATTTGTGTATCTTCTGTCATATATTTTGCAAAATAATGAAACGAAGTGACACAAGCAAGAGGTTTGAGGAGACTCATCATGCGCCGTGCTTTTCCTGTGTTTTATGCTGTTTTATTTGCCTTGCCGTCATTCGCATTCGCTCAAAAGACCAGCTTGCTGTCTGATGCACACCTGAACGCCATCGTCGCCGAAGCCTCCGGCACGTTGGCAAAAGAAAATATTGACGCGCTCGGCCGTTTTCACCGCGTCCAAGCCTCGGCTGGTTTTCATGAGGCAGCGAGTTATATCGCTCGAAAAGCCCGCGAGTATGGCTTGCAAGAAGTGAAAATCGATTCATTCCCGGCTGACGGGATGACGACTTACAATACGTTCCGGTCTTATTTTGGCTGGGAAGCCGAAGCCGGCATTTTATCCGAGGTGGCGCCGCGCCAAGCAATCATTGCCGAGTATCCCAAGCTGCGTGTTGCGCTCGCGGATTACAGCAACAGCGCGAATGTCACAGCAGAGTTGATCGATGTCGGCGCCGGCACCTCGGAGCAAGATTATGCCGGCAAAGAGGTCAAAGGTAAAATCGTGCTCGCCGGTGGCGGCCTCATGGACGTACATCGTCAAGCGGTTGATGGGCGCGGCGCTGCCGGCGTTTTAAGTTACCAGCAAAATCAAACCACCGGCTGGAGCGGGGATTATGCGGATAACGTGCGTTGGGGCCATCTCTCGCCTTATAATTTGAAAAATACATTCGCTTTCATGATCTCACTGCGCCAGGCGCGCGAGTATCAATCGCGTTTGGCGCGCGGCGAGAAAAGTCGTTTGCACGCCGTCGTCAAGGCGCGGATGAAGCCGGGCTATCTCGAAGTGGTGTCGGCGATCATTCCGGGAACGGATCCGGCTGCCGGTGAGATCGTCTTCACTTGCCATCTTTGCCATCAACTGCCCGGGGCCAACGACAACGCCAGCGGCGCCGCGGCGATTTTGGAGGACGCGCGTTTGCTCGTTGCGCTCATTCAACAAGGCAAGCTGCCGCAGCCGCGGCGCACCATTCGTTTCATTTGGCCGCCGGAAATTGCCGGAACGATGTGCTATTTCAGCCGCTATCCGGAGATCGTCAAACGCGTGCGCGCCGCCATTCATAAGGACATGGTCGGCGGCGGTCATCAATTGACCAAAGCAATTTTTCATCTCACCCAAACGCCGGCCTCGTTGCCGAGCTACGTCAATGATGTTGCCGCCGTGTTTGGCGAGTACGTGATCGAAGGCAGCCACCGCGCCGCGAAATTCGGTGATTTTTCCGATGCGATATTTTCGCCGGATGGCACCAAAGAAATGCTCGTTGCCGATTTTCATCCTTTCACCATGGGCAGCGACCACGACGTTTATCAAGAAGGCAGCTTTCGCATTCCGACGCTTTACATGAATGACTGGCCGGACGTTTTCATTCACACTAATAACGATTCTCCGGACAACATCGACGCCACCAAATTGCGGCGCGTCGCGGTCATCGGCGCAAGCGCGGGTTATTTTCTCGCCAGCGCCGGCGCGAATGAAGCGAAAATTCTTGCCGGCGAAGTCTTTGCTCGCGGCGGCGCCAGACAAAGCCAAGCGTTGAAACGCGCATTGGCACTAGCGCAAACTGATGCGAAAAATTTTGCCGAAGCAAAAAATATCATCACGCAAGCGGCGCAGCGCGAACGCATGACACTCACTTCGATTTTGACGCTTGCCGGAGAAGATCAAAATGTTCGGACATTGCTCGACAATTTAACCAAAAGCATCAACGCACGAGAAACGGAAGCGCAACAGATGTTGGGCCTTTTCATTCCGGCATCTCTTCCAGCGCCCAATACCGACGCATTCACAAACATTATTCCGCAACGCCATCCAAAAATTATCGGCAACCTCGAGGTTTATTATTACGACTACATCGAAGATCATTTGAACGGCGAGTCACCCGACGATCTCGGCCGTTTGGCTGAGCTGCCGAATGGCGGCACGCTTACTTACGAAACGCTGAATTTGGTCGATGGCAAACGCAACGTTCGCGAGATTCGTGACGTATTAAGTGCTGCTTATGGAATGGTGCCGGCAGAAGCAGTGCTCGATTATCTGAAATTGTTGGAAAAGATCGGGGTGGTGACGCTGCGGCAAATTGAGCAAAGTCAAAAGGATTAAAGTCAAACAATAGTATAACGCAATGGGTCTTGACGATGATCGGCCAAACTATATCCCACTACAAAATCATCGAAAAGCTCGGCGAGGGCGGCATGGGCGTGGTCTACAAAGCCCAAGACTTGAAGCTCGACCGCTTCGTCGCGCTCAAATTTTTGCCGCAGCATCTGCACGCGGATGAGGCCGAAAAGCAGCGCTTTATTCATGAAGCCAGAGCTGCCTCGGCGTTGGACCATCCCAACATCTGCACGATCTACGAAATTGACGAGACCGCCGATGGGCAGATTTTTATTGCCATGGCGTTTTACGAGGGCGAGACGCTGAAACAGAAAGTGGCCAGTGGCCAGTTGTCAGTTAACAGTGTCATTGACATCGGGATACAAATTGCGCAGGGTTTGGCGAAGGCGCATCTGCACGGCATTACGCATCGTGATATCAAACCGGCGAATGTGATCATTACCCAAGATGGAGTGGCCAAAATTCTCGATTTCGGTCTTGCCAAGTTCGCGGGCCAGACGCGGCTCACCAAGACCGGCACCACGGTGGGCACGCCCGCTTATATGTCGCCCGAGCAGATCAATTTGATCGAGGTGGATCATCGCACCGACATTTGGTCGCTGGGCGTGGTGCTGTATGAGATGATCGCCAACCAACTGCCCTTCAAAGGCGAATATGAGCAGGCGTTGATGTATTCCATCGTCAACGAAAAGCCGGAGCCATTGGCGCGTTACAAAGCCGGCGTGTCGGAAGGCTTGCAGCACATTATTGACAAGGCTCTGGACAAAGACCGTGAGACAAGATACCAGCACGTCGATGACCTGCTGGCAGATTTGAAACGGGAGAGGAAGAGCAGTTCTGAGGTTGTGAAACCTAAAGAGAAGATACGGAAACAAAAGGCCAAAACCCCCTGGTTGCATTATACAGCATTTGGAGTTATCCTTTTCGCGATGGTGGCTATTGGCGTGTTTCTGCTCAACAGGCAGCCAACCTATCAAGCCCCTATCATTCACAAACAAGTAACCTTCACCGGCAAAGCATCTTTGCCTGCGATTTCGCCGGACGGTGAATTTGCAGCCTATGTCACCCACGACTCGACCAGCCAAAAGGTATTGGTTCAGGATTTAGCGGGGGGAGCGCCTTTAGAGATTTTCTCAGGAATTACAGTAGATTTACCCATTCGTTGGTCGCCTGATGGTTCCGAGCTTTTGTTTTGGGCAAGATTGCATGATTCTTCTTATGGGAACTTTCTTTTTCCAAGACTTGGCGGCAAACGTCGTCGTATCCGTGGATGGCCTATCTATTGCTGGTCACCCGATGGCTCACTCATTGCGCATACGAGTTGGCCTCAGAAAAAAATCTGGTTTACAAATAAAACAACGGAGGTCACTGGTTGGATCCCGTTGCAGGACTCGTTCAAATGGATATGGGACATTGACTGGTCGCCTTTGGGTGATCGTCTTTTGTTCCTCACATCAGATCAGAAGCAATATGCTATTTGGACGATCAAAATTGATGGAAATGAGCAGCGTAAGGTTGTGGAAGATAGCGTGAAGCTGTTCTCACCCCGCTGGTCTGCCAGGGGAAATGCGATCTACTTTTTACGGGAAAACGGCGAAACATTAAACTTGATGAAAATAAAAGTTGCTTCTGCTTCCGGCAAAGCCACAAGCGCGGCAAATACGCTGCAGACGGGACTAGTGGCCGGCGATACATTCTTTCTGTCAAGAGATAATAAACGTCTGCTTTATACCCATGAGCTGCATTTTTCAAATCTATGGCTGGTCACTCCTGAAGCTCGTGATAAAGCTCAAACCATTCGGACCAAACAGTTAACCACAGGGACCTTATTGAAGCAGTGGCCAAGAATTTCACCGGATGGCGAAAGAGTGGTTTTAAGCACCGGCACCCGTACCAAGACAAATATCTTTGTCATGCCCATTGCAGGCGGCGAAATGGAGCAACTTACCTTCTTGGATTCTTACAATACAAGCCCAGCCTGGAGTCCGGATGGGAAGGAAATCGTCTTTGGCTCGAATCAAGGCGGAGAATCAAAGGTCTGGAAAGTGCTTGCAACCGGTGGAACGCCACGTCCATTAGGGAAAAGTGAGCTCAGTAGTAGCGGTAGTGGTCATATCACGTGGGCGCCAGGCTCCAGGATTTTATATCAACGACCCGGCAATATGAACTTTTATTTTCTGAATGCAAAAACACAAGAGGAGAGTTTATTATTTGAGAACGATTTTGACCATATTTTCAGCCCTCGCTATTCCCCGGATGAAAAAATGGTTGCCGTGTTTTGGAATAGAGGTGAAGAAAATAAGCGTGGCCTTTGGGTGATTTCCCTGGTTGATTTATCACAGATTTTTCTAAGCAAGGGCACTGTTAATCCGATAGAATGGTCGGTTGACGGAAAATTTATATTTGCCTGGGATGTAGATAAATCCCCTCTAAAAATATTGCAGATCCCTATAAGTGGCGGCGAGCCGAAAATCCATCTTGCCATACCCTTTGATGATGTTGATAAACCACAAGGCATAACGATGACGCCCGATGGAAAGCGCATTATTTGCTCCGTTGTTGAAGTACAAACCGATGTCTGGTTGATGGAAAATTTCGACCCGAAGAGCGAGGAACTAAAAGCCCAGATTGATGTATCTGATTTGCCCGAAATGAAGCAATTAACTTATTTACAAGATGGCGCGGAATTGCGACAGCGGAAAAAGGACCTGGAAGCAGAAAAGGTTTTCCGGGAAGGTCTGGCATTGAATCCCAGGCACCTCTCTTTGTTAATTCAGCTTGGCAGGAGTTTGGTCAATCAAAAAAAATATTCGGATGCTGAAGAAGTTTTTCGCAGAGGCCTGGAAGTAAATTCTAATCAAATCGATGTGCTCAACGGCCTTGGCTGGAGCTTATTCAGCCAGAGAAAGTATCAGGAGGGACAGGAAATCTTTGTTAAAGCACTCGAGATTTCACCTATTGATACGAGTACTCTCAACGGCTTGCGCCAGGTCTCTCTGATAAATAAGGATTATGAAAGTGCAAAACGGTACAATACAAAATTCTTAGAGCTTTCACGTCAGTCCCGGGAAAAACTCAGCGCGCACTTCACATTCGCCAGGATCGATATTTTGCAGAAAAATTATGCTGGCGCTGAAAACCATTTACGGAATGCACTCTCTATCGATTCAACAGATTCGGAAGCACAAAGACTATTCGGCTACCTGTTCGCGAATCAAAAACGTTATAATGAAGCAATCCAGGCATCTGAAAGGGCTTTTTCCATGGATTCGAGCTTTGCAAGCTACAATCTCATGGCATGGGTGCTGGTAGCTGGGGAGAACGATATCGACCGCGGCCTTTCTTTCGCCGAAAAAGCACTCGAAGCAAAACCGGAGGACTGGGCGCAAACCGCAGATACCTATTCGTATTACGCCATACCCGAGCACACCCTCGGCCTGGCGTATCTCAAAAAAGGCGAGTACGAAAAAGCCATACAGTACCTGCAGCAGGCTGCCGAATTCGCGCCGGAACGAGAAAACCTCAAGTTCGATTTGCAACTGGCGCGGCAGAAATTGCAGGAGATGAAAAACAAATGATCGGCGCAACCATTTCGCATTACAAAATTTTAGAGAAATTCGGCGAGGGCGGCATGGGCGTGGTCTACAAAGCCCAAGATTTGAAGCTTGACCGCTTCGTGGCGCTCAAGTTTCTGCCGCAGCATCTGCACGCGGATGAGGCCGAAAAGCAGCGCTTTATTCATGAAGCCAGAGCTGCCTCGGCGTTGGACCATCCCAACATCTGCACCATCTATGAAATCGACGAGACTGCCGATGGGCAGATTTTTATTGCCATGGCGTTCTATGAGGGCGAGACGCTGAAACAGAAAGTGGCCAGCTCGAAAGCCCTTTCGGGTGGCCAGTGGTCAGTGGCCAGTGTCATTGACATCGCGATACAAATGGCGCAGGGTTTGGCGAAGGCGCATCAGCACGGCATTACGCATCGCGATATCAAACCGGCGAATGTGATCATCACTAAAGACGGGGTGGCCAAGATTCTCGATTTCGGCCTCGCCAAGTTCGCGGGGCAGACACGGCTCACCAAGACCGACACCACGGTGGGCACGCCCGCTTATATGTCGCCCGAGCAAATCAATTTGATCGAAGTGGATCACCGCACCGACATTTGGTCGCTGGGCGTGGTGCTGTATGAGATGATCGCCAACCAAATGCCCTTCAAAGGCGAATATGAGCAGGCGTTGATGTATTCCATCGTCAACGAAAAGCCGGAGCCTTTGGCGCGTTACAAAACCGGTGTGTCGGAAGGCTTGCAGCACATTATCGACAAGGCTCTGGACAAAGATCGGGAGACACGATACCAGCACGTGGATGAGTTGCTGGCGGATTTGAAGAGGGAGAGAAAAACCGGTTCGATCTCGACAAAACCGGTCAGCCGGATCAAAAGCCGAAAGATCAAACGAGCCGTGACGAGATACGCTTCGGTGGCTGTCGTCGCGATTCTGGTAATGGTGCTTGGAGTATGGCTATTCAACAGGCAGCCGGCACAGATTGTTCAACCGAAACACCGGCAAGTGACATTCACTGGCGACGCGACCTGGCCGGCCATTTCCCCTGACGGTGAATTTGTCGCTTACGTCACTGGAAAGTCGGGGGCTATGGAAGTTATAGTAGAGGATTTAATAAGTGGCCAATCATTGAAGGTTTTTCAAAGCCCTTACTGCGAAAATGTGCTTTGGTCTCCAGATGGATCTGAAATCGCTTTTAACGCCCAAGTTTCTAATTTGGATCGTACAATTATCCTACCAAGACTGGGCGGTGATTCACGAGTGGTCCCTGGTATAGATCTAAAATGCTGGTCTCCGGATGGAGCTCATTTCGCTTATGGCGCTGCAAATTTAAAAAGAATAGCCATAAAAAATAAAGAGACGCATGAGAATGCATACCTACCTCTAACTGGTTCCCTTCAATGGAAGTGGTACGTCGATTGGTCACCACGCGGTGATCGTTTTCTTGTTGTGACAGAAGGTCAAAATGAATATGCGATATGGACGCTCAAAATCGACGGCAGTGAACAGCAAATAATTGTCACAGACGACTTGAAATTGCACAATGCACGTTGGGCCGCCAACGGAAGTGGGATTTACTATTTGCGATTTGATGGCCAGACCAGCAGTTTAATGAAGGTTCCTATTGAACCAAGAACAGGAAAAGCCGATGGTCGGCCCGTCAGCCTTCTCACCGGTTTGGCTTTTGGACCCCATTTCACGATCACAAAAGACAATAAGGGTTTGCTATATTCGCGTGAGCTTAACGCCAGCAACCTCTGGCTGGTCACACTTAAACAAGAAGCCGATTCATTCACATTTGATACAAAGCAGTTAACGAGCAGCACATCGTGGAATCATGATCCGGCCATTTCACCCGATGGCAAACAAATTGCGTTTAGCATTGGCAAACGTCCCCGCGCCAATATCTATTTGATACCTTTAGATGGAGGGCAGAAACAACAATTGACCTTCCTGAATTCCTATAATGCAGGCGCTGCCTGGAGTCCTGATGGAAATGAGATTGCTTTTGGATCAAACCAGGACCGCAAGAATAGAGTTTGGAAAATCAGCGCGCGCGGTGGAACGCCACATGCCTACACAAAAAGCAAAATGAGCGGTGATATGTTTCACTTGACCTGGTCACCCGGTGCGAATATTCTTTATGATCGGCCGGGGAATACATATATGCACTTTCTCGATCCTGAGACAGAAAAAGAACAGCCTCTTTTTGACCAATCTATCGGTTGGACGTTTTGGCCCCGCTACTCACTCGACAAAAAACACCTTGCAGCCGCTATTCGGACTTTTGGTACTCGTGATGAAAGCATACGCGGAATATGGCTCATTTCTGTCGATGAGAGAAAGGCAAAACTGCTGCAAAAGGGATATATAAATCCACTTAAATGGTCGAATGACGGCGAATGGATCTTCGGCTATACTACTTTCACTGACAATGTGGATATCTTGAAAATTCCGAAGGATGGCGGTCAATCGCAAGTGATTGTTACGCTGCCATGGGCAGAAAGAGACGGTGAAACAATACTCGCGATGAGTCCGGACGACAATCAAATTGTTGTCCCGGTTACCTCTTTGCAATCGGATGTGTGGCTGGTGCAAAATTTTGATCCCGAGAATGAGCCGAAGCAACCAGTTGAGTTCGACAAAACGGGGTTGCAACAACTAACCTATTTGCAAAAAGGTGAAAGCCTGCTCGGAAAGAAAGAATACGCACAGGCTGAAGCCGTTTTTCGCGAGGGGTTGGCCTTAGACAGCGAGCATTTGACGCTTTCCAAACGGCTGGCATATTGTATGCAACTTCAGAGCAGATTTGAGGAAGCAGAACAACTTTATCGCAAAGCCTATAAAAAATCTCCCGAAGATCAGGGGACGCATTATGAATTAGCTTGGAGCTTGTATCATCAACAGAAGTATAACGAGGCGCTGGCTTTTGCTGAAAAAGCACTTGCGCAAGACTCCAGCTTTACGAATCACAATTTGATCGCTCGAATCCTTGTTTCCGGTGATATTAATATCGAACGCGGTGTGATGTTCGCCGAAAAAGCGATTGCAAACAAACTTTGGACCTGGCAGAGGACAGCAGCAGATACCCCCTATTTAGCACTGCCCGAACACACCCTCGGCTTGGCGTATCTCAAAAAAGGCGAGTATCAAAAAGCCGTGCAGTATTTGGAGCAGGTTGCCGCATTCGCGCCGGAACGAGAAAACCTCAAGGTCGATTTGCAACTGGCGCGGCAGAAATTGCAGGAGATGAAAAACAAATGATCGGCCAAACCATTTCGCATTACAAAATTTTAGAGAAATTCGGCGAGGGCGGCATGGGCGTGGTCTACAAAGCCCAAGACCTCAAGCTCGACCGCTTCGTGGCGCTCAAGTTTCTGCCGCAGCATCTGCACACGGATGAGGCCGAAAAGCAGCGCTTTATTCATGAAGCCAGGGCGGCCTCGGCGTTGGACCATCCCAACATCTGCACGATCTACGAAATTGACGAGACCGCCGATGGACGGATTTTTATTGCCATGGCGTTTTATGAGGGCGAGACGCTGAAACAGAAAGTGGCCAGTGGCCAGTTGTCAGTGGCCAGTGTCATTGACATCGCGATCCAAATTGCGCAGGGTTTGGCGAAGGCGCATCTGCACGGCATTACGCATCGTGATATTAAACCGGCGAATGTGATCATCACTAAAGACGGAGTGGCCAAGATTCTCGATTTTGGCCTCGCCAAGTTTGCGGGGCAGACGCGGCTCACCAAAACCGGCACGACCGTGGGCACGCCGGCTTACATGTCGCCCGAGCAGATCAATTTACTCGACGTGGATCATCGCACCGACATTTGGTCACTGGGCGTGGTGCTGTATGAGATGATCGCCAACCAACTGCCCTTCAAAGGTGAGTATGAGCAGGCGATGATGTATTCCATCGTCAACGAAACGCCGGAGCCATTGGCGCGTTACAAAGCCGGTGTGTTGGAGGGCTTGCAGCACATTATTGACAAAGCTTTGGACAAAGACCGGGAAACAAGATATCAGCACGTCGATGACTTGTTGGCGGATTTGAAACGGGAAAGAAAGAGCAGCTCGTTATCCGTCAAGCCGAGCGTGGCAATTAAAGAAAGCTTATCCAAGAAAAAAATCTGGATGAGCCTCGGCGCGGTTGCGGTTTTAGCCATCATAGCAACTGTTCTTCTTTTGCTCCCCCAACGCCGGCCCGAGCTCAACCCCAACATGACGTTTCGGATTCTGCCCATTCCTTTCACCCAAATTTGGTATCCAGGATTATCACAGGATGGCAACTGGGTGGCGTTTCCTGCCGCCGACGCCAAGGGCAACTGGGGTGTCTACTTGATGAACACCTCCGGGGGTGAGCCTCGACGTATTACCGCTGATTCAAATAGTGCGGAAATAATCTTGACGGATATCTCGCCTGACGGCAGTCAAATCGTCTACCAGCCTTACAATCTTAAAACCAAAAAGTATGAAATTCATATCGTTTCCTCACTTGGCGGGTTGAGCAAAAGAATTATTGAAATAGGTTTTTGGCCGCGCTGGCGACCCGATGGACAACGCATTGGTTATATTCTGGATCCCGACATGTCTCCTGGCAAATCCGGAAAAAAAGAATTCTGGAGCGTAAAGCCTGACGGAAGAGACAATCGCCTTGAGTTTGTCGACAGCGTAGGGACCACAGGATTTGGTAGTGCATTGTCATGGTCGCCGGATGGCCAATCGGTTGCATGGCTCAGAACATTCCACGGAGGTTATCATGAAGTCATTGTGCGCGAGCTGGCAACCGGAAAAGAGCGTCAATTGACTTTTGACCAAAAACATATTGATGACGTTTGTTGGACGAGGCGCGATGCAATTGTTTTTTCTTCCAACAAGGCGGGAAGCTTCAATCTTTGGATCGTGCCTGTCGCCGGTGGGCAAGCGGTACAAATCACCAAGGGTACTGGAGGGGAATTAGGCATTCAGATATCCGCCAATGGGAAAAAGTTGTTGTATCAACAGGTTGACGCGATCGGATATCTCTGGATAGCCAACAGCGATGGCAGCGGTGCGCGTCAAATTACCTTCGATGAGCGTTCGATATTTTCTCCCTCCTTCTCCCCGGATGGCAGACGCCTGCTTTTTAGCATGAATGATCTTGGTCTATTTACCTACCACATTTACCTTATGAACCGCGATGGCAGCAACCGCCAACAACTGATTTTTGGCAGTGAAACTATTCTTGATTATGAGTGGTCACCGGACGGGCAATGGATTGCATACTGTTCATCGCCAGGCTCCGCGCCAAGGGACTCGTCAAGTGTGTATCTCATCGCCTCGTCCAACCCAGCCGCGCCCAGATTGCTCGGGAGGGGATATCGGATATGGTGGAGCAATCCCAAAACTTTGATCGTCAGCAGGCAGTTCAAGAATTGGATATTCTCTATCGAGGGAGCGCCGCCACAAAAATTTTATGAAGATTCAACCCGGGCGTACCCTATCTTGGAAGAAAAATATATTTTGTTTAAGGATTTCCGCAAAGGCCGAGAGGGGTGGTGGATTGTTCCCGTCGCCGGCCTGAATGGCCCTTCGACCGGCCCACCCAGGAAAATCCTTCCCGAAAATTCTGTCGTTACCATAGCGCAGCACGGAAGGTTTCTTCTCTACCTAAAGTATGTCAACAACGTTGGCGAAGTCCGGAAAATGTCATTACCTGATGGAAAAGAGCAGCCTTTTCCTGTGCAACTTTCCGATTTGCACTTTAGCTATGGCGTGGGCGTGAGTTACGATGGCAAGGAAATCGTTTACACTGAGCCACGCAACAGAGCAAAGCTGGTGATGATCGAAAATCTTTTTAAATGAGCGTTGAAGCCCAATCGGATGTCTAACTGATGGAGAATTTTAATAAGGAGAAGCGGTAAGGAGGAAAACGAATAATGTCTCGTGTTTCATTTATTATGCTTTGGTGTCTCGTCGTGCTCGCGACTTCGATTGCCACAAACAGTCAAGCCCAACAGCCGGCGGCGCCGCAACAAAATACCGCGCAGGAAACGGTACGCGCCATCGCCCCGCCCCGCCAGCCTTTGCCGCCTGAAGAAGCCTCGGCAAACGTCACGCGCTTTTCCTTCATTGTTTATGGCGACACCCGTGGCCGCCGCGACGGTAAAGAGGTTCAATACGAACACTGGCTCATCGTTGAGTCGATGCTTCGCACCATTAAAAAAATGGACACCACCGATTATCCGGTGCGTTTCATTTTGCAATCCGGCGATGCGGTGGTCAACGGCCGCGATCCCAAGCAATGGAACGCCAGCTTTGTGGATTTGATCAATCGCTTGACGGCCGAAGGCGGCGTGCCGTATTTTCTCGCGCCCGGCAATCACGACGTCTCCGGCGCCGCCGAGCTTGAAGCGCCCGAGAGAAAGGAAGGACTTCGCAACTATCTCGCCGCTGTCTCACAACTTATTCCACCGGATGGTGCGCCGCGACGTTTGGCGGGATATCCGACCTTCGCCTTTGGCTACGGCAACACTTTTGTTCTCGCTTTCGATTCCAATATCGCCACAGACGATAAGCAGTACGAATGGGTAAAAGGCCAGCTCGAAAGCCTGGATCGCCGGCGCTATGTGAATGTCATCGCCTTCTGCCATCATCCGCCATTTTCTTCTGGCCCGCATGGCGGCGTGAGAATTGAGCCGCCGGCCGCGGCGTTGCGAGCGCGATACCTGCCGCTCTTTCGCGCGCATCACGTCAAAGCACTTTTTACCGGACACGAGCATTTTTTCGAGCATTGGGTGGAGCGATATGCCGACAGCACGGGTCGGCAATATCGCATGGATCAGGTGATCACCGGCGGTGGTGGCGCGCCGCTGTATTCGTATCATGGCGAGCCGGATTTAAAAGATTATCTCAAACAAAATGCAGCCGGCAAAGTCAAGCTCGAGCACCTGGTGAAACCGGGCATCGATCCGGGTGATAATGCTTACCATTACGTCGTGGTGCAAGTAGATGGAGAGCATTTGAAAATAGAAGTGATCGGCGTTGATTGGGGACGTAATTTTCGGCCTTATCGCAGCAATAAAACAGATCTGGATGATTCGGAAGTGTTGCGGTAAAATTATAGTCGGTTAGGGTTAAAATTGCAGTCATTGCGAGGCGCTTTTTGCCGAAGCAATCTCTTGGTTTTCAAAGGATTGCTTCGCTGAAAAACGCTCGCAATGACACTATAAAAATGACCCTAAACGAGTATAGCTCGTGAGCATAGCGTGAAAAGCTCCGCATTTTTGCCTTGCAAATGACAGAACTTGACGAACAAAAAATTATTCAGTCCTGGCGGATCAATGCCGGCTCTTGGACGCACGCGGTGCGGGAGGAGCGGATCGAGAGCCGCAAGCTGGTGACCAATCACGCCATCGTTGACACGGTTATGCGTTATCATCCTGCAACCGTTCTCGACATCGGGTGTGGTGAAGGTTGGTTGGCGAGGAAACTCGCCGAACGAGGCACGCAAGTTCTCGGCGTTGACATCGTACCAACTTTGATCGAAAGCGCTCGGCAACTCGGCGGCGGAGATTTTCAGGTGTGTTCGTATGAAGAGCTTGCCGCCGGTCGTTTGCGCCGACAATTCGATGGAGTCGTTTGTAATTTTTCGCTCTTGGGCGATGAATCTGTGGCCAATCTCTTCAGGGCAATGCCCTCTCTCCTGCATGATGGCGGTCACTTATTCGTTCAAACATTGCATCCGCATATCGCTTGCGGTGACACACCATACACTGATTGCTGGCGCCCCGGTTCATGGACCGGTTTCGGACCTGAATTCTCCGATCCGGCGCCATGGTATTTTCGCACCGTCGCGTCTTGGGTGAAACTGTTTTGCGATAGCGGATTGGCGTTGGTCGAGCTGCTTGAGCCGTTGCATCCGGAAACCAAAAAACCGGCGTCAATCGTTTTTGTTGGTGTGAAGCCGGAAATCGAATAACTTTTTCTTTTGACTGAAAAAAATGAAACCGCCAGGAACTTTGTTGCTGACACGCCGCGAGGTTGCCGCCTTGCTGAGCCTTGATGAGTGTATTGTCGCCGTTGAAAATGCCTTTCGTTTGTATGGCGAAGGCAAAACCTCGCCGCCGGGAATCTTGGGCGTTCACGCGCACGGCGGCGGTTTTCACATCAAAGCCGGATTGCTGGAAGTAGGCCGAACCTATTTTGTTGCGAAAACCAACGCCAACTTTCCGCAAAATATGCCGCGCTTCGGATTGCCAACGATTCAAGGAATCATCATGCTCGGTGACGCCGAGAACGGCTATCCGCTGGCGTTGATGGACTCGATCGAAATTACCATTTTGCGAACCGGCGCGGCGACGGCAGTAGCGGCGAAATATCTCGCTCGTCCCGACTCCGCAGTGGCAACGATATGCGGTTGCGGCAATCAAGGCCGGATTCAACTGCGCGCGCTCGCAAAAGTTCTTCCCCTCGAGCGTCTGTATGCCTTCGATCAAGACGCCAGCCGCGCACGGCAATTTGCCGACGAAATGTCGTCGGAGATTCGCCTTACCGCGCAAGCCGTTGACGATCTGAAATCCGCGGTTCGCGACAGCGACGTTTGCGTGACCTGCACGCCGGCAAAAGAATACTTTTTGAAAAAGGAATATGTGAAGCCTGGGACGTTTGTCGCGGCGGTGGGCGCAGACAATGCCGAAAAGCAGGAGTTGGATCCGCAGTTGTTCGTTTCAAATAAGATCATCGCGGATATTCTCGAACAATGCGCCAGCATCGGCGATCTGCACCACGCTTTGCAAGCAGGGTTGGTAACGAAAGAAAATGTTCATGCGGAACTTGGTGAAGTGGTTGCGGGCAAGAAAGCGGGCCGCACTTCAAAAGAAGAGATTACGATTTTCGACAGTACCGGCATGGCGTTGCAGGATGCAGCGGCTGCTGCGGTGGTGTACGAGAAAGCAGTGCGTTTCGGCAAAGGCGCTACTATTAATTTGGCAGAGTAAAACCGGCTATTGGGGATTCAACGGCTAAAAGCTGCCAACTGATGCAAAAGCTTTGGCGATATGAGGGCACGGCTAGATGCTATAACTTGGCTTATCCGTCGGCCGCCTGCGGCCGCAGACTTTTCATCCTGTGGGAAATGCTTTTATAAAAATTTATTTTAATAATAACTTAGTTTTCAATTGATTTGGAGCCGCCATGAAAAATCAATCACCTCGATTGTTGTGTCTGTGCGCGCTGATTGGCATGATCGTCATCCTGCCGATTCACGCCCAAAACATTTCGAGTTCCAGCCCGGTTTATGAAAAGACTACCGTGCTCATTCCGATGCGCGACGGCGTGCGCCTCAACACCAGCATTTACGTGCCGAAAAACGCCACTGCACCGTTGCCGTTTCTGATGAAGCGGTCGCCTTATGGAATCGGCGACGGCATTTCGTCCGAAGCGTTCAGCAATCCGCAAAGTTCGATGCGCGAGTTGGTGGACGATGGCTATATTTTCGTTTTTCAAGATATTCGCGGCCGGTACAAATCCGAGGGCAAATTCGTCATGCAGCGCCCGCCGCGCGACAGAAAAAATCCCCAAGCCATTGACGAGAGCACCGATGCGTATGATACCATCGCGTGGCTGCTGAAGAATATTCCCAACAACAATGGGCGGGCCGGAATTTTCGGGGTTTCTTACGATGGCTGGTTGGCAGCCATGGCGATGCTCGACCCGCATCCCGCGCTGAAAGCCGTCTCGCCGCAGGCCTCACCGGCCGATATGTTTCTCGGCGACGATTTCCATCACAACGGCGCCTTCCGTTTGAGCTATGGCTTCGAGTATGCCGCGATGATGGAAACCTCGAACATCAACACCAACTTCAGTTTCGATCAATACGACACCTACGAGTGGTATCTCGAGCTCGGCCCACTGTCTAACGTGAATGCGAAATACCTGCTCGGCAAGATTCCGACGTGGAATGATTTTGTCGCGCATCCGAATTACGACGCGTTTTGGCAGAAACAAGCGCTGGCGCCCTATTTGACTCGCGTCACGGTGCCGACGCTAAATGTTGCCGGCTGGTGGGATCAGGAAGATTTTTATGGCCCGTTGAAAATTTATCAGACGCTTGAAAAACAGGATTCCAAGTCAATGAATTATTTCATCGCCGGGCCGTGGAATCACGGCGGCTGGAACCGCAGCGAGGGCGGCAAGTTGGGCAAGATCGATTTTGAGAGCGCCCCGAGCAAATATTTTCGTGAGAAAATTCAAGCGCCGTGGTTTGCGCACTTTCTGAAGGATAAGAACACCTCCGAGTGGCCTGAAGCGATCACCTTCCAAACCGGCTCGAACACGTGGCAATCTTACGAGCAATGGCCGCCGCGCCAGAAGATCACAGAACGCAATCTCTATTTTCACCGCAACGGACGGCTCTCTTTTGAGCCGCCGCAGGAGAATAACGAAAACGAAGCCGACAGTTATATTTCCGATCCGGCGCATCCGGTGCCGTATCGCCCGCGACCGATCGAGCCGACCTATTATCCTGCCGGTTCGGGTTGGTCCACCTGGCTGCTCGAAGATCAACGTTTTGCGCACAATCGTCCCGACGTGTTGAGTTGGGAGAGCGAGCCATTGCAAGAAGATGTCGCGATCACGGGCAATATTGTCGCGCATCTGTTTGCTTCAACTTCCGGCACGGACAGTGATTGGATCGTGAAGTTGATCGACGTTTATCCGGAAAATTATTCCAAAGACCTCAAAATGAGCGGCTACCAGTTGATGATTGCCAACGAAGTTTTTCGTGGCCGCTTTCGCAACAGTTTTGAGAAGCCCGAGCCGATTGTGCCCAATCAAGTCAACGAATACGTGATCGATTTGCACAGCAACGACCATCGCTTTCCGAAAGGGCACAGAATCATGGTGCAAGTGCAAAGCACGTGGTTTCCGGTCATCGACCGCAATCCGCAAAAGTATGTGGAGAATATTTTTTTGGCGAAGGATTCGGATTATCAAGCGGCAACGCAACGGGTATTTCGGTCGCAGCAATTTCCGTCGCACGTGAGCGTGCCGGTGGCGACGCCGTGAAGAAATGATCGCTGAAAAGCAGCACTGACTTGCGTCAGCGCTTGGCTTTTAGCATTGAAGCGTTAAAACCGCCAACGACATTAGGCATTTGATCGAGCCGTTTGATTGGCCGGTGCGTTCGAATGTAAAGCTTGATGAATATCCCGGCGAGATCAATCTTGCAAATGAGCTCAACGACCAAGCGGGTATCATCACGCTTAAAAGAGATGATGCCTTGGCTGGCGTCACAGGAAGTACCGCAACTATCTGGCCGGATATGAATGGCGTCTCGCCAACGCCGATTCTAATGGCAAAGCCGATTATTTTTCCATATTCAATTTGCGATTTTATCCTTTGACTCTGGCAAGGGCCGAATTTAATGAAGCCCAGCAGACAACAAAAGTAGAAATGACTGGCCGTCTGCAATTGCCATTAACTGCGACTGGCGAGCTGGAGGAGCTCAGCAATGTCGTTCGTGTGAGGTGCGAGTATGATCAGGATTTAAAGGCACCCAATTTTACAGCAATCGAATTGTTCAAATCAGAATCAGAAAAAGATAAAGAAGTGGATAACGAGTGGCCTTTGGCGCTCCAAAGTAGCGCGGCTGCCGAAGCGCCGCGTATCTTATGGAAAGAGATCAAACTGAACCACTAAGGCTAACAATAGCGAGCAAAGATAAACCGGAACAGAAAAGATTCGAGAGTTTCTTAGCGTCAATTTAGCGTCAAAAGCTGTCCATATTTGGACACATTTGTCCCCACCCCAAAATAAAAAAGGGAATCGCGAAGATTCCCTTTCTACACAAAATCATATACTTACGTTTGTAGCGGGGGCGGGATTCGAACCCGCGACCTTTGGGTTATGAGCCCAACGAGCTACCGGACTGCTCCACCCCGCGATGTTTGTTATCATATACAAGATAAAAGAATTTAAACAAAAGTCAAGACTTTTTTAGTTCTAAAAGCCTTGTCGATTTTAGGGCGGCGCATTCGTCGTATCCATGGATGCGAAGCAACCTTTACGGTTTCTTATTGCTCACGTTTTAAATTTCATGTTTTACGTTTTACTTTTTAAGGAGAACCCCATGGCTCAATTCATGTTGCTGCTGCGCGGCGGCGAATTTCCGGTGCATTCTCCCGAAGAAATGCAAAAGGTCGTCGAGAAGTACATCGCCTGGGCGGACAAGCTGAGAAAAGAAGGCCGGCATCGCGGCGGCGAAGAACTGAAAGAGGGCGGCCGGATTTTATCCGTCAAAAACGGCAAAGTGGCTGTCGATGGCCCCTATGTCGAGACCAAAGAAATCGTTGGCGGATTCTATCATTTTGAAGCCAAAGATATTGACGAGGCGGCGGAAATCTCCAGAGCGTGCCCGCATCTCAGCTTTGGCGGCAGCGTGGAAATTCGGGAGATCAATCCGCATTAAGCCGTTGCGCAGCAAAACTCAGAAAAAATTTCCTACGGACGCAGTCTGAAATTTTAGCAGCGAGGTTTTCATGAGCTATTTCTCCGAGGAATATCTAAAATTTTTCCGCGCCTTGGCCAAGAATAACAACAAAGCCTGGTTCGACGCCAACAAAAAAAGATACGAAACCGCAGTCAAGCAGCCGTTCACCGCCTTCGTGGAGGATATGCTTGCCCGCATTCGTGCCGAGGATTCCACCGTCGCCATTGCCGCCAAAGAAGCGATCTTCCGCCTCAACCGCGACATTCGTTTCTCGAAAGACAAGCGACCGTACAAAGAGCAGATGGCGGCGAATATTTCCGCCGCCGGCAGAAAAAGCCAAGAAGAGCCCGGATTTTATTTGCAATTTGGGGCCGATAAAGTCATGATCGGCGGCGGTGCGTACATGGTTGAGAACGAAAACCTTTACAAAATTCGCCACGCCATCGTCAAGCATCTCGACGAATTCGACGCGCTAATAAACGACAAAGAATTCAAGAAAAAGTATGGCGAGCTGCAAGGCGAGCAAAACAAAGTGCTGCCGGGTGAATTTAAAGCGCACGTGGCCAAGCAGCCTTTGGTGGCCAACAAGCAGTTTTATTACATGGCCGAGCTTGAAGCCGAGACGATCTTGAAGAAAAATCTACCGGAAGTTTTGCTGCAATATTACCATGCCGGCAAAAACATGAACGCCTTTCTCAAGCGCGCGTTGCGTTGATAAACTGCGGCAATTTCAAGGGAAGAAAAAACGCGAGCCTGCAGTTACTCCTTGTAAATGAATTCTTCAAAAGGCAATTCCGCTCGAACCGGCAGCAAAAAGTTCGCTCACGGAATAGAACTCTCACGGAATAAATTTTCATGAATTCAGTTCCGTGAGAGTTCTTTTCCGTGAGAGTTCTTTTCCGTGAGCCAAATTTCCGTGCTTTTTGCAAAGATTTTACTTGTAACCGAGTAATGAATTCTTCAAAAGATAATTCCCCTCAATCCGGCGACGTTGGCCGGCTCGTCGATCATCTCTTCCGCCACCAAGCGGCGCAAATCGTTTCAACGCTGACGCGCATTTTCGGCCCGGAAAATCTCGATCTCGCCGAAGACGTGGTGCAAGAAACGCTGCTCAAGGCGCTCCGGCAATGGCCTTTTAGCGGCGTGCCGAACAACCCCGGCGGCTGGATTTTGCAAACCGCGAAGAATCTCGCCATCGACACGCTGCGCCGCGAGGCGTCTTTTCGCGATAAAGCCGAGGCCATCGCTTATCAGCTCGAGCAGGATATGGCCGCCTCGGCAGATGAATCGCAAGACCACGAGCTTAAGAGCGATCAGCTCGCGATGATGTTTACCTGCTGCCATCCGCGCCTGTCACGCGAAGTGCAAGTGGCGCTGACGCTTAAGACGTTATGCGGTTTGAGTGTCCCCGAAATCGCCAAAGCGTTTTTGACTCCGGAAGCCACGATTGCTCAACGTGTGGTGCGAGCCAAGCGCAAAATTCGCGAAGAGCGAATTTCTTTTGCCGTGCCGGAGGCAAAAGAGTTGTCGGCGCGATTAGACGCGGTTTTGGAAGTGCTCTATTTGCTCTTCAACGAAGGCTACAATGCCCACGAAGGCGAGAACCTCGTGCGCCAGGATTTGTGTGCCGAAGCGATTCGTTTAACTTCTCTCCTGGTCGAACATCCGGTTGGCGATCAACCAAAAGTGCATGCAATGCTCGCGCTCATGCTGCTGCAAGCTTCTCGTCTCCCTGCCCGCGTTAATGCCGAAGGCAATTTGCTTCTGCTGGCGGAGCAAGATCGCTCGCGATGGGATCACAACCTGATTCAGCTTGGATTCCACCATCTCGATCAAGCCGCACACGGCGACGAATTAAGCGAATACCACTTGCAAGCCGGCATCGCCGCGTGCCACGCCGTTGCGCCGAGCCACGCCGCAACGAATTGGCAGCAAATTTTGTCGTATTACGACGAGTTGATTTCTTTGACACACTCCCCCATCGTCGCGCTCAACCGCGCGGTGGCGCTCGCGATGCTGCACGGTGTTGAAGCCGGCATCAAAGAACTCGAAAGCCTCGGCAACCTGCCGGCGATACAATCCTACTATCTCCTCCCTGCCACGCTCGCCGATTTTTATCTGCAAAAAGGCGAGCGGCAAAAAGCTGCGGAATATTACCAACAAGCTTTGGCTTTAGCGAGCACCGAGCCGGAGCGCAGATTCCTGCTGAGAAAGCTCAAAGCTTGTGGTGAAGAGAAAGCGTAGCGCAGACTGCCAGTCTGCAAACAAAGGCAAGCTGGAAGCTTGCGCTACAAAATCTTCGCGATCGTAATAGTTTTTCGAATGTAATACTATAACGAGATGTCATTAAAAAGAATGGGTGACTTTTAACATTTTTTTTCGTATATTTGCAGTCGGTCATAACGGCGCAAATATATGAGCAAACCCAACCTTTCATTCAGCACCGACGACACCATCATCGGGGGCGCGCAAGACAAATTTCCCCTCACGCAATGGTCGGCCATCGTCGCGCTCCGCAGCGGTGAGCAGAGTGATCGCACTCGTGCATTTGAAATCATCGTCGCCACCTATTGGAAACCCGTCTACAAATACATCCGCCTCAAATGGGGCAACTCCAACGAAGATGCCAAAGATTTGACTCAAGGCTTTTTCGCGAAGGCGATTGAGAAGGATTTCTTTCAAGGCTACGATCCGGCCAAAGCGCGTTTCCGCACGTTCTTGCGCACCTGTCTCGACGGCTTCGTCGCCAACGAGAACAAAGCCGCGCAACGTCTCAAGCGCGGCGGCCAGGCAGTGATCACCTCGCTCGATTTTGAAAGCGCCGAAGGCGAGCTGAAACAGATCGACATTCCAGCCCCCGAAACGCTGGACGACTATTTTGAAAAGGAATGGATTCGCAGTCTCTTTAGTCTCGCCATCGAAACCCTGCGTGCGGAATGTGAAGCCAAAGGCAAAACCGCCCACTTCCAAATCTTTCAGCGCTACGATCTCGACGAGGCCGCCGGCGAGAAAATTTCGTATGAACAACTCGCGATGGAGTTCAAAACCTCGGCCAGCAACGTCACCAACTATCTCGCTTATGCGCGGCGGGAGTTTCGGCGGATCGTATTGGAGAAATTGCGGGAGATGACGGCAACGGATGAGGAATTCCAGAGCGAAGCACGGGCGGTGTTGGGGATTGATTTAAAATAGGGTGCTGACATGTCGTACTTGTATCTTGATGAATCCGGCAATCTTGGCTATCAGCTCCAAACCGCTGGCGTCTCACGGCACTTCGTGATCACGATTTTGGAGGTTCCGGATGACGCTGCGAAAAAGGCGATTGAAAAGGCCATTGCCCGAACGATGCGAAACAAAGTGCTCGGCAAACGCCCGCCTCAGCGCAATTCTGTAACCGAACTCAAAGGCGCAAAAACTTCTATCGTAATCAAGCAGCATTTCTACCGTGCCGTTGCGGATATTCCATTTAAACTCTATTCCGTCATACTTGACAAAAAACAGTTCGTCAATCATCTACAATTTAATCGGAGCCGTGTTTATAATTTCATCACGCAACTCGTGCTCAAAAAGATGCCGCTCGAACAAGCGACGAATTACGTTATGCTCACTGTGGATCGCAGCAAAAGCAAGGCAGAAATCCGTGAGCTCGACATCTATTTGCTCAATCAATTAGAAGCTCGCATTCCGCCGCAAGTGCCTTTGATCATCCAACACTATGACTCACAGGAAAACAAGCTTCTGCAAGCGGTTGACCTTTTTGCTTGGGGTATCTTTAGAAAATACGAAGTGGGAGATTCGGAGTGGTATGACGTATTTCAGAAGAAAATAATTTACGAGCAGACATACCCCTTTAAAACAAAAAGAGAGTGACCCCTGCACAGCGATTTGTCCCAAGGCTATGGCCCACCTACGGAAGGGAACACCTTGGGAACTGTACAGGAATTACTCACTCTCGTGTAATAAATATACGATTGGCAAACGAAAAAGTCAAGCTTTAAAAATGCAAGATTTCTTCATTAGTTACAATCGCGCCGATAAAAGCTGGGCCGAGTGGATCGCCTGGCAATTGGAAGATGCGGGCTACGCGACATTGATTCAGGCGTGGGACTTTCGTCCAGGTTCCAACTTTGTGCTGGAGATGCAGAAGGCTGCGACAGAAACTCAACGTACCATTGCCGTGCTGTCGCCGGATTATCTCAAATCGGATTTCCTACTATCGCCATGTGCGCAATTTTTGATGATTTTGTCTATAATCAACAAATCATTTACACGAATGCGATATTTATTGTTTCGGGAACAATTGCACCAGTGAAACTACAATTTTGCGAGGATCACAATGACGGGATCAAAATTAGGCTATGCTACTGAAGAGTTAAAATATGAGACTTTTAATTTTCACAGACTCGAAAATCGGCACCAGCTATCAAACATTTTCAACAATCTTGAAAATCGAATTGAGCGCGTAGTTCTTTTAATCGGCGAACTTGGCAGCGGGCGCCAGTACTTTGTTGAATCTGTGCTATATCAAATGCAGCGAAAAGACATTTACTTTTTACCCATTACTTTGTCGGAAAAACCCGCGACGGGAATCGATCATGCTTTTCTAATCAACCAGTTTGAGAAACTGGAACCGGAAAAAAAGGGTTTGTTGGAGTTCTTGAGAAAATTGTTGAATTCACAAGAAGCCGAAATCCAGCTTCCTGGACTAGATTTCCTGTTTGGAGTAAGCTTGGCACTGTGTTCCAACTTACCGTTTAAAATTCTGGCAGAGATTCTGAAAAACCTTTCGCGGCGCCTTACGGGCCCGACAAGACCTGCTTATGAAGCATTTTGGTTTATGCTTGAAGATTTACGGAAGCATGGATTGATTATTTTGTTTTTACCGGAATTAAATGTGATGTCGGAAGGTCTGAAAAATAGTTTCGTGGATTATTTGCGGCAATCATCTTTACCTCATGTCGTTCTGATGGCATGCTGTACGCAAAAAGACAAAGCTTTTCAGAAAAAATTCATACATAAGTGTCAAAATTACGATCTAATAACTGAATTTGATTTTTCACCGTTGAACAAAAATGAGATTCGAAAGATTCTGGATGACAAGTTTAGCAATAATGATTTTTCCGAAAGATTTGTTAATACTCTTTTTCGTTATAGCAGTGGATACCCACGTTATCTTGCCATCAAAATAAAGGATTTGCTTGATCGCGATCTGCTAATTGAAAATAATAATCATACCTGGCATGTTTTGGAGCATGATCAATCGTACGTCCAAGTCATGACACCATTTGTTCAAGAGAAAATTTATGAATTTGAGAAGTCTTTAAAGCGGACCAAAGCTAAACAGTTGAGAGAGTTTTTAGACTTTGCCGCGCTGTGTGGTAAGTATGTGCCTGTCCGGTTAATCTTGCAGGCAATGAACGTCGAAGATAAAGATGGGTTTATTAAGCTGATCGACAATCAATTACTCGAGAGTGATAAAGAACTGTTTAAAGACTTGGGTTATAATTTTGCTCCATTCAATGATAATTTGATTTATGAGTTTTCAGATCCACTCTATCGTGCAGTTCTGTATAATTTGCTCAACGATGCCATAAAGGGTGAATTGGCGGCCAGACTGCTGCCAGAGTTGGAAAACGGGTTGCCGATTAACTCGAAAGAATGTGGCAACTTTTTTTGCAATATTGCCAGCTATCTCTCGGATACCAGCAAAAAAGATTATTACCAGTCGTTGGTTGCGTGGTGGGTAGATCAATATGATTTGGAAATCATTCAACAAGAGTTGATACAAGAAATAAAAAAGAATGATCGCCTTGTAACAATCATTTGGCAGGTTGTTGAAAATACGCAGGGAATTTGGCCACCATTTCTTCGATTGGCATTATTAGAAGTTTTACCACATCAAAAAGATGGATTAAGCGAAGAAGTAAGAATCTACTATTGTCGATTGCGCGCGGAATTGCTATTTGAATTAGCAAGATTTGATGAGTGTATTGAAACTAGCGAACATGCTCTTTCCGGAATCGGTAGAGAAGAAGTATTGAAGGGCCTATTTTTTACTTTGATTGGCTTATCTTATGAAGGAAAGGGCAATCTGTCACGCGCTTATCCTTATTTACGAGATGCCTTGATTATTGCGGAGCAATATCTCAACTCTAAGCATCCCAGTGTCGCCGCGAGTTTGAACAACCTGGCGGGATTGCTTAAAGCTCAGGGCAAGTATGCCGAGTCCGAGCCCCTTTATCGCCGCAGCTTGGAAATTTATGAACAGCAATTGGGGCCGGAGTATCCCGCTGTCGCCACCAGCTTGAACAACTTGGCGGAATTGCTCAGGGCGCAAGGCAGTATGCCGAGGCCGAGCCGCTTTATCGCCGCAGCTTGAAAATTCGAGAGCAGCAATTAGGGCCGGAGCATCCCGATGTCGCCCCCAGCTTGAATAACCTGGCGGAATTGCTCAGGGCGCAAGGCAAGTATGCCGAGGCCGAGCCGCTTTATCGCCGCAGCTTGAAAATTCGAGAGCAGCAATTAGGGCCGGAGCATCCCGATGTTGCTCAAAGCTTGAATAACCTGTCGTTATTGCTGAAATCGCAAGGCAAGTATGCCAAGGTCGAGCCGCTTTTTCGCCGTAGCTTGGAAATTTACGAACAGCAATTAGGGCCGGAGCATCCCGATGTCGCTCAAAGCTTGAATAACCTGGCGGAATTGCTCAGGACACAAGGCAAGTTTGCCGAGGCCGAGCCGCTTTATCGCCCCAGCTTGAAAATTCGAGAGCAGCAATTAGGGCCGGAGCATCCCGCTGTCGCTGAAAGCTTGAATAACCTGTCGTTATTGCTGAAAGCGCAAGGCAAATATGCCGAGGCCGAGCCGCTTTATCGCCGCAGCTTGGAAATAGATGAAAAAGCACTCGGTCATGATCATCCCGATGTCGCAATGGACTTGAACAACTTGGCGGGATTACTGGAGTCGCAAGGCAAGTCTGCCGAGGCCGAGCCGCTTTATCGCCGCAGTTTGAAAATTTGGGAGCAGCAATTGGGGCTGGAGCATCCCGATGTCGCCATCAGCTTGAACAACCTGGCGGGATTGTTGAAGTCGCAAGGCAAGTCTGCCGAGGCCGAGCCGCTTTATCGCCGTAGTTTGAAAATTTGGGAGCAGCAATTCGGGCTGGAGCATCCCAATGTCGCCATCAGCTTGAACAACCTGGCGGGATTGCTGGAGTCGCAAGGCAAGTCTGCCGAGGCCGAGCCGCTTTATCGCCGTAGTTTGGCGATTTGTAAAAAGACACTTGGTCCCGAGCATCCAAACACGCAAATTGTGCGGAAGAATCTCACGCTTTTGTTGGAGGAGAGGCGGGACAAGTGAAGTCCGGCTTGGGCACAACGAGCTTTTAAATTTTGTAGAATGCTGCTGCCCAAGCCGGACTTCGCCCAATCTCTCACCCAAAATGGTTTTGCCTTTTAATTTGGGCAATCCCATTGCATCGCACAAGTTTTTTTGTTAAATTGCTTTAACCAACAAAATGAAACCAATGGAGCAAAGCGACAGGGTGAAAGCGATGAAAAAATTTTTGCCGATTAGCGTACAGGATTTTGTCCAGATGATCACCGGCAATTTCGTGTACGTGGATAAGACCCGCTACATTTACGAGATGGCCCGCATCCCGCAGGCATATTATTTTCTCGCACGGCCCCGCCGCTTTGGCAAGTCGCTGCTGGTCTCAACGCTCAAGGCGCTTTTTGAAGGCACAAAGGAACTCTTCAAAGGTCTGTGGATCGAAAACAGCGACTGGCCGTGGAAGCCGCATCCGGTGGTAACAGTGGATTTCAGCCAAATAAAATTGACCGATGCCAAGACGTTGGAAGAAAGTCTGTTAATCGCGCTGGATCAAATCGCCAACCAACATGCTCTTCGCTTGAAACATAATCTCCTCGCCAACAAATTTGTCGAGTTGATCACGGAGTTGCACAAAAAGTATCAGGAAAAAGTCGTCGTTCTGGTGGATGAATACGACAAACCTATTATCACGCATCTGGGACAGGGAGAGGCTGGACTGCAAACTGCTCGACAAATTCGCACTGTTTTGAAGGAATTTTTTGGCGTTTTAAAAGGAGCCAGTGTTTCCGCCAATCTGCGTTTCGCCTTCATCACCGGCATTTCCAAGTTCAGCAAAGTGAGTATCTTTTCGGATTTGAACAATCTGCAAGACTTGTCGATGCACGAGTCTTATGCCGGCGCGCTGGGCTACACGCAGGACGAATTAGAAAGCTATTTCAGCCCGTGGATCACCGAGCTGGCGCGCCGCCGGCAGACGACCACGGAGGAAATTTCGCAACTTTTGCGGGATTGGTACAATGGCCACCGTTTTACAAAAGCCGCTTTGCAGGTCTATAATCCCTTTTCCCTTCTCAATGTATTTTCGGAATATGATTTCAAGAACTATTGGTTCGAGACCGCCACGCCGAGCTTTTTGGTGAATTTAATTAAAGAGAAAAACTATCCGATTCCAAATATCGAAAACTTACAGGTTCGGGAAGCGACCTTTTCAACTTATGAGCTGGAGAATTTGAAATTGGAGGCGTTATTGTTCCAAACAGGCTATATCACGATTCAAGGCTTTGACGCCCTCTCCTATCGCTTGGGCTATCCCAATCAGGAAGTCAAGGTCTCGTTTTTGAGTTATCTGTATGATCATCTCGTCAAGATTGCCGATACGAATTTGAAGGAGCAATTTATTCGCCTGCATCAATATCTCGCGCAAGAGGATGTCGAGCAGTTCATTCAGACAACCAATGCCATTCTCTCCGCCATCCCATATACTCAGATCGAGGGCCAGAACGAGGCATATTATCATACGGTCTTCTATCTTATGCTCTCCGCTTCAGGGGTTTTGGTTCATACGGAGGCGCTGACGTCGCACGGCAGAATAGACATGGCGGTGGAATTCAAGGACAAGGCGTATATTGTCGAGCTTAAATGCAACCAATCCGCGGAGGCGGCTATTCGGCAAATTCACGACAAACGGTATTATGACAAGTATGTGCAAAGCGGCCGCAAGATTTATCTTTTAGGAATCAACTTCAGCACGAAGGAACGTACTATTACGGATTGGCGGATGGAGGCATTGAATAACTGAAGTGAACCAACAATAGCTTTGCTATAAATTATTTTGGCTCTTATGCAACCATCCCTCAACACTTGGACAATTCTCCTCTTATTCGCCGCCGCGCAAGGGTTGTTCTTGGCGCTGGTGTTGTTTACGCAGCAACGCGGGAATCGCCGCGCTAATCGCGTGCTGGCGTGGCTCATTCTGTTGTTTTCGCTTCGACTCGTTGAAACCGTCGGGTATTGGACGAAGTATCTGCTCGAGTTCCCCCATTTCTGGCTCACCACGGCTTCGTTCTCTTTTCTGTTTGGCACGCTGCTTTACTTCTACGCCAAATTTTTAACCTCGGAAAATCTCAAGCTGAATAAGCGCGACCTGTTGCACTTTTTGCCGTTCGTGCTTTATCTGGGTTGGCTCATTTTGTTTTACCGGCTGAGCGGCGATATCAAGCTGCGCATTCTGCAAAAAATTTTAGCCGTCGAAAATCCCAAGCTGGCGTGGCCTTTTTTCATTCTCTTTCTGCTGCAAATTTCGCACATGCTGCTTTATACGTGGCTCACGCTTCGCTTGCTCAAAGCTCATTCACATAGTGTTAAAGGCAATTCCATTTCCCTTGAGAGAATCAGCCTGAGTTGGCTGCGGCGTTTGACCATCGGGTTCGGCAGTTTCGTGCTGTTGACGCTGTTGTATGTCATCTGGCTGCAATTGGGTTTTCCCTACAGCCGCGCCGTTGACGCGCTGGTTTTAATCGCCATGGCGGGCCAAATTTATATCATCGGCTACATGACTTTGCGCCAGCCGGAAATTTTTTCGGGAAATTTGGCGCTGAAAAATGCGCCGAAATATGAAAAGTCCGCGCTCACGCCCGCCCGCGCCGAAGCCTATTTGGCCAGGCTGCTGCACACGATTGAAACCGAGAAGTTGTTTACCAACAGCGATCTCAAGCTGCAAGATCTCGCCCAAAAACTGGACATTCCAACGCATCATCTTTCGCAAATTCTCAACGAAAAGCTCGGCCAAAACTTTTTCGATTTCCTCAATCAGTATCGCGTCGAGGAAGCTAAAAAATGCTTGACCGATCCCGAGAAACAGCCGTACACCATTTTGAGTATCGCTTTGGAAGTCGGCTTCAACAACAAAGCTTCATTCAACACCGCCTTCAAGAAACACACCGGCATGACTCCCTCGCATTTCCGCGACTCGCGCGTCAAAGCCGATAAGGTTTGACGTTCAACCTTTTCGGGGAAGACGATTTTTGGCGCTTCAATGTTTATTTTATCTTTGTAACTCAAAAAATCAAAAGCGCACGCCAAGGCGCGAAGTTACGAAGGAAAAACTTCACGCACGCCTTCAATTGTCATTGCGAGGCGCTTTTTGCCGAAGCAATCTTGTGGTGTTGCAAAGATTGCTTCGCCTGCGGCCGTAGGCTGAGAAAACGCTCGTAATGACTTTTTACTTCATCAACCAAACAGGAAAGGATAAAATGAAAACTTCGAAGCCCATACTTGCTATTCTTTTGAGCGCATTCGCCACTTTTGGGGCTGCCTGCCAAGCCCAAAAGATAACCCAAGAATTTAATCAAACCCAAGCGCTGCTGCTGGAAGTCAGCATGAAAGGGGATAGCGCCGCGATGGTGCAGGTGCGGCAGCGCTTTGAAAAGCTTTTGGAAAATCCGCAGGTAATGAAAAATGATTCTCTCGCGGCGTGGGCGCATTATTACGTTGCGTTGGCGAATTGGCAAATGGGGTATGTGACCTACGGCAACACCGAAGGCGTCAAAAAATTGCTCAACAATGCCATTACCCATTTGGAGGCGGCGACGAAACTGCGAGCCAATCTCGTTGATGCGTATGCGGTCTTGCGCCGGTGCTATTATTGGCAGTATATGCTCGATCCTAACATCGGCATGGCCGGCTGGCGTGCGAGTGCAACGGCCCTGCAAAAGGCGAAAGAATTTGCGCCGGAGAATCCGCGGGTGATGCTCGAAGACGCCATCGATCTTTTTTATAAACCGCCGCAGGCAGGAGGCAATCAAGAGCAAGGCCTGAAACGTTTTCAAGAGGCGGCACAAAGCTACGAGCACCAATCGGCAAAGAATAAAACATACGAGAACTGGTGGCACGCCACGACGTACATGTTTCTCGGGCAAGCTTATCTGGGTGTGGAGAAGCCAGAAGAAGCAGAAAAAGCTTTCAAAAACGCGCTGGCGCTTCAACCCAATTTTGCGTTGGTGGAAAATGGGATGCTGCCGATGACGGAAGAAATGACGGTGCCTGCCGTGCGCAATCTCGATCACGTGGCGTGGAAACAACTGGCTACCGCTGCGACGAGTGATGGGCGCAATCCGAACTGGGCGGAAGTCAAAGCGCTTTCATTTTATTATGATGCGTCAACCGATACGCTCTGGTTTAAATTCGATCTCGAACGGCTGCCGAATCCCAACGCGTTTGGCCTTAATCTCATTGTCGATACCGATCAAAATCAACAGACCGGCGCGAACTGGTGGGGCAACAACAAAACTTTCAAGTACGATCGGCTCGTCACCGTTTGGGTCATCAAAACCGGGCCGAATCGTTATCGCGGCTCCGTCGGGATCGGCGATATTCACGGCATCCAACTCGGCCGCTACACCAACCTGTTTCAAAACAATCTCGCCTTTCGCGCCGACGCCGAAAAGAAAATTTTTTTGCTGGGTTTTAAAAGCGCGGAACTGGATCGCGACGGTCGTTTCGATCTGATGGGCGAGGTCGGCTCGAACGTTGGATGGAATGATGACGTGCCGGATTCGGGTGCGATCAAGATAACATTAAAAAATGATCGTTAAGCCGTTGCGGAGCAAAGTTAGAAAAAACTCTGAAATTCCACTAGCCATTTTTTTGAACGCGGATGACACGGATTGGGCGGATTGACACGGATAAAGCAAAAAAATAAATCCGTGAGAATCCGTGTCATCCGCGTAATCCGTGTTCAAAAGCTTTTGCTTTAATTCCGCCCGCCGGCTCAAGTTTTTAGCCTGCTAAACAGTTTGAGTAGTCTGTTTAAGGTGAGGCCGCGCGAAACGACGAGGCTTTTTCCGGCTTGCCCCAAGCTTCATAAAGCTTGACGAGACGCTTTTGTGTTTGTTGGAAAATTCTGTCCTCTTCGCCGCGCTTGGATTTGAGAGTTTGGTAACTGGCAAGCAAAAGAGGTTCGGCCTCGTCGTAGCGTTGCAGCGCCACCAAACAATTTCCCAGCACGCTTTCCACGCGAGCGATCTGCCAATGTCCTTCTTCCATTGAGGCGCGATAAATGGTCAAGCCCTCGCGTAAAAGCGGCTCCGCCTCGCGCGGCTTGTGCAAGTCCGTCAACACCGCGCCCAAGCCGATGAGTGAAGTGGCGAGATATTGCGTCGGCTCGGAGAATGCCTGGCGATAGATGGCAATCGCTTTTTGGTAGGTTGGCGCCGCACTCTTTAAATCTCCCTTTTCATAAAGAAGGCCGGCGAGGCTGTTCAGTCGATACGCCATCAGCCAATGATTTTCGCCGGCGAGTTGGCGCTGCAATGCCACCGCCTGCCGGAGCAGAGGCTCGGCGGCAGCGAAATCTCCTTTTGCCGCGAGCACGCGCCCGAGGTGATTCAGGTCATCGGCGGCAGTCGGATGCCCATTGCCAAACATCTTGCGATGAATCGCCAACACCTGCCGGTACGCGTTTTCGGCTTCGTCGTATTCACGCTTTTCTTCGAGGGCGACGGCAAGATTGATGAGACTAAAAGTCGTCAGCGGATGCTCTTCGCACAGCAGCTTGCGGCGCTTCTCCAAAGCGCGGCGAAAAAGTGAATCCGCGGCGGCAAAATTGCCTTTCGCGTAGAGCGTAGCCCCAAGATTATTTTCACTCTCCGCCACCTCAGGATGCTCCTCGCCAAAAAGCTTGCGGCGAATCGCCAGCGCCTGCCGATGCAGCGAATCTGCGGCACCGTGGTCGCTCTTTTCATACCTCACCCATCCCAGGTCATTCAGGCAGAGCGCGACGCCGGCGTGTTCCTCGCCAAAAAGTTTGCGACGAATGGTCAGGGCCTCGTGCGTCGCGGTTTCAACGCCGCCAAGATCGCCCTTCTCATATAACAACTTGCCGAGGCTGCTCAGGCTTTGCGCCACCTCTTCGTGTTCATGGCCAAAAATTTTGCGCCGCATCGCCAGCGCCTGTCGCTGCAGCGTTTCGGCGGTGTCAAGCTTGCCCTGCGCCAGCTTCACTTCGCCGAGCATGCGCAATGTGCCGGCAATCTCCGGATGTGGCTCGCCATAAAGCCGGCGTTGTCGCGCCAGCGCTTTTTCAAGCAACGCGCCGGCAGCCGCATATTGCGCCAGGCTTTCATAAACCGTTCCGATCACTTGCATCATCGTGGCCTGGACTCTCGGCTGGGTCGTCAGTTCTTTTTCTATTCTCGCCGCGCCACGATCCAGAAGCTCGCGCGCCGTAATCGTTCGCCCGCGGGCTTCGGTCGGATCGGAAATTTTGAAAAGGTCCGAAAGAAATTCCGCGACCTGCGCCGCTTTTCGCGCTTCGAGCTGCGCGCGATTCCGCTCCTGAGCCAACCGCCAGGTATAAAATCCGATCAATCCTGAAATCAAAAAAACCAGCGCCGTCGTCATGGTAACGCCAAGTTTATGTCGCTGCACAAACTTTTGGGTGCGATAGCTTACCGTTGACGAACGCGCGGCCACCGGCAATCCTTGCAAATGCCGCGTGAGGTCTTGCAACAATTGTTCGACGGAGTGATAGCGCCGCTCAGGCTCTTTGCGCAGCGCCATCAAACAAATGTTGTCCAAATCACCGGCGAGTTGGCGTCGCAGCTTTTTCGGTTGCGTGCGGCGCGCCAGGCTGATGGCGGCCGTTGCCGCTGTTTCGGCTTTGTCGCTCACATTCACCGCCGTGCTCGGTTTTTTCGGCTCCGTGGTGCCGATCAGCTTTTCAATTTCCGCCGGTGTGCGCGTGGCCAATTGATACGGCCGGTGTCCCGATAACAATTCGTACAAAATCACGCCGAGCGAATAAACATCCGAAGCCGTGGTGATCGGCTCGCCGCGCACTTGCTCCGGCGAGGCATATTCTGGCGTCATCACGCGCTGGCCCATTTGCGTTAACGTTGCGAGTGAGGGCGCTTCCTCGCCGGTGCCGAGCAATTTCGCAATGCCGAAATCAAGCAGCTTGACGGCGCCGTCTTCTGTAATTAAAATGTTGCTCGGTTTTAAATCGCGATGCACGACAAGATTGCGATGCGCGTATTGCACCGCGGCGCAAACCGTCCGAAACAATTCGAGGCGTTCGTCAACCGCAAGCCGGCGCTGGTCGCAATATTGGTCAATGGGTTTTCCCTCCACAAATTCCATCGTAAAAAACGGCCGGCCGTCTGCGGTGAGGCCGCCGTCGAGGAGCCGTGCGATATTCGGATGCTGCAAGCGCGCCAGAATTTGCCGCTCGCTTTGAAACCGTTTGAGAGTTTCTTCCGAGCCGAGGCCGAGCTTGATGAGCTTCAGCGCGACCTTTTGTTCGAATTGGCCGTCGGCGCGTTCGGCGAGATAAACATTCCCCATGCCGCTGGCGCCGATTTCCCGAACGATGCGGTAAGCGCCGATCAGTTTTCCTTCGAGCGCTAACGCTTCTAGATTGATTGCCCCCACGGCAAAGCCATTCAGCAAGCTGTGCGGATGCTCATCCGCTTCCAACAGCGCAGCGACTTCTTGATAAAGGTCGAGGTCGCCGGCGCAGGCTTCTTGGAGAAAAACGTTGCGTTCGGCAGATTGACGTTCGAGGGCGGCTTCAAACCAGCCCTGTATTTTGTTCCAGTGTTTGGAATCCACAGCGGAAAAAATTTGAAAATAGTGTTGGCGACTAAAGAGCGGAGGTTAAAAGATTTCGGTACCGGGAAGCACTTTCCGATTTGCCCCAGGTTTCGTAGAGCTTGATGATTCCATCAAGCGCCTGCAGTGTCTGTTTATCCTGGTGGCCTCGTTTGTCCTTCAAGTGCCGGTAGCTTTCCAACAACAATGGCTCAGCTTCTTCGTATCGTTGCAATGCCATCAGACAGCGCCCCAGTCCGCTTTTGGCCTGGGCAATCTCCCAATGATCTTCCGGCAACGTTTTTTCACGGAGCGCGAGAGCCTGGCGGAAAAGTGTCGCGGCGGGGCTGAAATCCCCTCGGTCATGCAACAAGCTCGCTAATTCGAATAGATTTTTGCTCACATAAGGATGCTCATCCGGAAGGCGCTTGCGAAATAGCCGGAGAGATTCGCGCAGAGCGGATTCGGCGCCTTCAAGATCGCCTTTCGCGTGCAGCAAATTTCCCAGGTTTTTCATGGTATTGGCAGTGCGTGGCTCATCCTCCCCAAGCACCTTTTGACGCAACACCAGCGCCTGGCGATATAAGGATTCCGCTTCTGCATATTTCCCCTTGGCTTTTAACACGAGCGCCAGGTTATTCATGCTGTTCGAAACATCCGGGTGCTCTTCGCCTAGAAGTTTACGGCGCATTGCCAGCGATTCACGATGCAAGCGCTCAGCGTTCTCATAGTCTCCCATTGTATATAATAACAGCGCCAAATTATTCATCGTGTCGGCCACGTCTCGATGCTCATGGCCCAACCGTTTGTGGCGAATCGCCAACGCCTCGCGGTAATGGGTTTCTGCCGCGGCGTAGTTGCCTTGAACGCGCATCGCCTCTGCCAGGTTATTGAGGCTGTTCGCAACCTCTAGGTGCTCTTCCCCCAATAGCTTGCGCTGTATCGCCAGGACCTGGCGGGCCAGGTTTTCAGCCGCTTTGTACTCACCCCGGAGTCGTTGCAACACCCCTAGGTTGTCCATGATCTTTGCCGACTCCCGATCACTTTGGCCGCGAAGATCACGACGGATATCCAGCGCTTTTTCAAAAAGAGGGAGCGCTTCTTCGTAAAGACCCAGGCTCACGTAGACCTCCCCGATTACGCTCATCATCGTCGCCTGTACTTCGGGTTGATCTGTAAGCTCCTGTTCAACTCTGGCCGCGCCTCGGTCCAGAAGTTCTCGCGCTGTAATGGTCTCACCTTTTGATTGGCTGGGATCTGAAATTTGAAAAAGACTCGTTAAAAACGCCGAAACTTGTTCCGCTTTTCGCGCCTCCAATTGCGCGCGATCCCGCTCATTCGTCAGGCGCCACGTATAGAATCCGACCAAACCTGAAATCAAAAGCACGACGATTGCTGTCATGGCAACGCCAAGCTGATGGCGTTGCACAAATTTCTGTGCGCGGTAGCTCAACGTTGACGGACGCGCGGCCACCGGCAATTCTTGCAAATGGCGCGTGACGTCTTGCAACAATTGTTCGACTGAATGATATCGACGATCCGGCTCTTTGCGCAGCGCCATCAAGCAAATGTTGTCCAAATCGCCGGCGAGCTTTCGTCGCAGTCGTTCTGGTTGCGTACTTCGCGCCAAGCTGATTAATTCAACCGGCGCTGCATTATCATGTTGGCTCACCACGGTGCTCGGTTTTTTCGGCTCCGTGGTGCTGATTAGTTTCTCCACTTCGGCCGGCGACCGATTCACGAGTTGATACGGCCGGTGCCCCGACAACAATTCGTACAAAATCACGCCGAGGGAATAAACATCCGAAGCCGTGGTGATCGGCTCGCCGCGCACTTGCTCCGGCGAGGCATATTCCGGCGTCATCACGCGTTGGCCGATTTGCGTCAACGTTGCGAGTGAGGGCGCTTCATCGCCGACGCCGAGCAATTTCGCAATGCCGAAATCAAGCAGCTTGACGGCGCCGTCTTCGGTGACCAAAATGTTGCTCGGCTTCAAATCGCGATGCACGACGAGATTGCGATGGGCGTATTGCACCGCGGCGCAAACCGTCTGAAATAATTCGAGGCGTTCGTCAACCGCAAGCCGGCGCTGGTCACAATATTGGTCAATGGGTTTTCCCTCCACAAATTCCATCGTAAAAAACGGCCGGCCGTCTGCGGTGAGGCCGCCGTCGAGGAGCCGCGCGATGTTGGGATGCTGCAAGCGCGCCAGAATTTGCCGCTCGCTTTGAAACCGCTTGAGAATTTCCTCCGAGCCGAGGCCGAGCTTGATGAGCTTCAGCGCAACCTTTTGCTCGAATTGCCCATCGGCGCGTTCGGCGAGATAGACATTTCCCATTCCGCCAACGCCAATTTGCCGAACGATACGATAAACCCCGATCAATTTCCCTTCAAGAGATAAAGCTTCCGGCAGATTGATCGCGTCACCGGCAAAGCCATCCAACAAACTGTGTGGCTTCGCATCGGCTTCCAATAGCGCCTTCACTTCTTCGCAAAGCGCGGAATCTCCGGCGCTGGCTTCGCGCAAAAAAGCTTCGCGTTCGGCAGGCTGACGTTCGAGAGCGGCTTCGAACAAGGCTTGTATTTTGTTCCAGCGATTTGAATCCATGGCATGTCTTTAGTTGCTAATGTGCTCAAACTCAGAATAAAATTCTAAAAGTTTAAGCTCACGGAAATGGAACATCTCACGGAAGTAAAAGATTTCAGGTTTCAATTCCGTGAGCTAAATATGCTGCCCGCAGGACATCAATTTTCAGCTCGTCTAAAAATCTGGCGTAGCTGGTTTGAAGCGAACCTGGTCAATTTCTCATGCTGTTATTAAGTTCTCGGCTCAGCCACGCACGCGCCAGCCGCCAATCGCGCCGCACTGTCGGCACGGAAACGCCGAGCACTTCCGCAATCTCTTCGTGCCGCAATCCCCCAAAAAACTGAAATTCCACGACCTGGCTTTGCCGCGCATTCAGGTTTGCCAGCTCTGAAAGTGCCTCGTCCAGCGCCACGAGTTCTTCGGCGCGCGCTTCCTGCACCACGAATCCCTCATTGAAAGTGGCGAGCGGTTGACCGCCGCCTCGTTTTTCCGCCGACCGGCTCTTCGCATAGTTAATCAAAATCCGCCGCATCGCTTGCGCCGCAATGGCGAAGAAATGCGCCCGACTTTGCCAATTGACGCGCTGCTGGTCGATCAATTTCAGATAAGCTTCGTGAACGAGTGCGGTGGTGTTAAGCGTGTGAGCTGAGCGTTCGCCCCGCAACTGCCGGCGCGCCAGTACTTGTAATTCTTCATAAACCAGCGGCATCAACGCATCCACTGCCGCACGATTGCCGCCGCTCAAATCAAGGAGCAGTTGCGTGATCTCATGATGATGATTTTGCATCTCTGGAGCGCTCGTTGAGAATAGTGCACCAACGGATGAATTAACACCAACTGATAAAAAGCTTATAGCCGTGGGTATCCGCTGGACTTAAACTATCCGCTGGAGATTTTCATTTTTCATAAAAATTTTGGGGAAAAGCGTTGTCACTTTCACCCCATTTTGCTGCGTTATTATATAAGCGTGAAAAAGATTCGTCGTCGCGTCCTTCGACCAAATATAGACACGATTCGACGTGATGTCAAGCACTTTAATTTTAAGGAGAACAACCATGAAGCGCTTTTGCTACGCACTCACTGCCGGTTTGCTGCTGGCCGGCTCGCTTTACGCACAATCCGCAGACCAAGATCCCCTGCTGGGAAACTATGTTTTAGGCAATTCCGCCGAGTTCGTCGTGCTCTGGTCGGAAAATCAAAACAGCTCGGATCAGCAGAGCTTTCAGAAGATTTATGATTTCGTCAATCTCAACAATCCCTCTTTGCTGGACAGGCTTCAACCCGCGACGCGGCAGAGTGAAACCGGTGTGGCGGGCATCACCGGCAATCGCAAAATGGATGCGATCACCGGCGATTTTAACGACGATAGCGCTGATGATTTGATCGCGATTTGGGAAGGCCCCAATCGCACGATCACGATGATCATTCCGCAAATCGACAAAGGCCGGCTCAATTGGTCGAGCGCGAATGCCACCACCATCGCCGGCGCGCAGCTTATTGATAGTGCGCCGCAAACTGGCCGACAAATCCGTTTGGTGAGCGGGCATTTCGACAACGATCCATCGGAAGAATTTATTCTCGCCTATTGGGCCGCCGACAAGACGGTTCGACTGACCGTGTATGACACCAACGGCGACTTGACGCCGCAGGCGAAAGGCTCGCTTGCCGATGTGGCGTTGCCCGTTGGTGATCGCGACATGGTGAATCGGTCGGCTCGTTTCGATATCGCCAGCGGTGATCTCGACGGCGACAACACCGACGAAATCATTCTGGTTGCGGCTGAGCCGGTGACTTCCGGATGCACGGGAACTCAAGGCTGCTGGTCGGTGTATGTGAAAATTTATGACTACGACGCCAACAGCGGCCAAATCATTCCTCAAGCGGTTCCTAAAACTCAAACAACGCTCTTCACAAAAACCGACAACAGCTCGCGATGGCTCGAACGCGTGGCAGTGGCCACCGGCGATTTTGACAACGATGCGGTCGATGAAATAGCGGTTGGATTCGAGGTGGCGCACAATAGCTCGACGAATCGCTGGTATCTGCAAACGCTGGAAGTCAGCGCCGACTTGCAGAGCATCACTTCCGGCGTCGGCGAACAAATGCAACAAGACCAGGAAACCGGCAATAACGGTTATCCGATGAGTCTCATCACCGGCGATCTGGACGGCGACGGCAGCGATGAAATTTTGTATGCCGCGCGCCAGTTGAAAATCTACAAATCGAACGGCCAGTTAAAACTGAGCCAAATCGCGGGACAGGGATTGAGCACGATGCCGGGAAGCGACAGCCGGCGCATGCTGGCGCTGGCCGATTTGGATGCGGACAACGACGTTGCCCACGACGCCGGCAATTGGACGCCGGAAATCGTCGTGGCGGCGGATCAGGATTTCAGCATCAACGGCGGCATCAACGTCGACGCGCGATTCCATCTGCGCGTGTTCAAGTATACGCCCGGCCAATTCAATCTCCAGCTTCGCGCGGAATTGAATGACGAAGTCAGCGAAATTAGCGGTGCGCGGCCGATGGCGTTGGCGGTCGGCGATTTCGGCGGGAACGGGATTCGCGCGGGCAAGCCGAAACGCTACACGCAAACCGATATCGTCGAGCCAATTGTGATTCTCAATGCGCCGCCAACGCATTTCGATATTTTCGATAACAAAACTTACGATATCGCGAAATGTTACAGCGGTGGTTGCCAGTTCGTTTCAAACTATCGAACGGAAACCGAGCGCACCATCGAAATCACCACGGAATTTAACGAAGATTGGGCGGTTGGCGCGAATGTCAGCGGCGGCTTCACGATTCCAATTTTAAAAGTCGGCGTCGAAGTGAAATTGGAAACGAAATACGGCCAGGGTTTTTCCAAAGTCAACAGGAATCGGCAAACTTTTTTGGTCAGCCAATCGATCAACGCCATTGCGGACGATTGGATTTATGCCATGATCGTGGATTACGACATTTGGGAATATCCTTTATATTTGGGCGGCGCGCTCGAAGGCTACATCGCCGTGGTCGTGCCCAAAACCAAAACACGCGCCTGGTTTGACAGCAAGAGTTTCAGCGCCAATTCGTACCTGCCCTTTCACGAAGTCGGGAATATTTTGTCTTATCAGGAAATCGCTGCGCCGGCGGAAAACACTTTCCTCGACGAGGCCGTGCGCTGGAATACCGGCGACCGCATCACACTGAACAACAATTCAAGCGCAACCTGGACGCTCACTTCCGAAAGTCAAAACGAAACCACCACGCAGCGCTCGGCAAAATTCAGCATCGGCGGCTCGGTGGACTTCAATATTCCGTTCCGGTTCATTCCGAACTTCGGCATCAACGGCAACTACGCGAACGAAACGGTTTCAACTTACAGCTCCCGCGTTCGCGATCAAAAAGGCCTCGGCGTGCATTTCGATGCAATTGACCTGAGCTTGGGCAACACGCGCTACGCCGTCACACCTTATGTTTACTGGGCGAAAAATGGCGCGCTGGTTTTGGATTACGCGGTGAAGCCCGAGTTGCCGAGCAATCCGCTCGAGAGCACGTGGTGGTCGCAGCGCTACGGCGAAAAGCCCGATGCTGCGTTTATTTTGCCGTGGCGTTACGATCCGGAGAAAGGCCTGGGCATTGGCGAAGAAGCGCAACGGCAGCGGACGAAAGACATTATTTTCGATCCCGCCGATCCCAAGGTTGGCGACATCATCACGATCAAAGCCAGAATTCAAAATTATAGCTTGCTGCCGACCACCGGCCCGGTGAAAGTGCGATTTTACGTCGGCGATCCGGCCGCGGGCGGCCGGTTGATTCTTAGCACCACCGGCGCGCCGGAAGTGCTCACCGACACGGCGATTCCTGCTCGCGGCAGCAGCGTCGTCAGCATGACGTGGCAGCTTCCCAACAACATTTCGCAGTTCTCGCGCATTTACGCCGTCCTCGATCCGGACGGCAGCATGAACGAGATTCACGAAAGCAACAACAAAGGCTGGAGCGTGCTCAAAGTCGAAGGTGGATTGCCGACGGGTGTGGAGGATGCGGACGAGGTGAATATTCCCCACGCGTTTAGTTTGAGCCAGAATTATCCGAATCCGTTTTGGAGCGGAGCGACATCCCCCGCTCAGAGCGGGGGAAATCCGAAAACGCAAATAGAATACGCCCTGCCCAAACCGGCGCACGTGCGTTTGGCCATTTACAACATGCTCGGCCAGGAGGTGATGCGGCTGGTGGATAAGCTGCAACCGGTGGGACGTTATCACGTTCACGTGGATGCGCACAACTTGACCAGCGGTTTGTATTTCTATCGCATCGAAGCCGGCGAATTTGTCCAAACGCGGCGAATGCTGTTGGTGAGATAAGGTCATTGGGCTGCAACGTTTCAATAAGACATTGTCATTCGAGCCCCGCTTACCGCGTGCGGGATAAATTCCGCGAAGCAATCTCTTCGTAACCAAGAGATTGCTTCGTCGTTTCTCCCCTACTGCTAAGAAACGGTCATTGCGAGCGCTTTTCAGCGAAGCAATCTCGTAAAATGAGCAGATCGCTTCGTCGCCAAAAACGCTCCTCGCGATGACATTTCTTATGGGGACTCCACTTCCAAGCCGTAGTGCCTCAGTTGAAGGTGGACCGTCCGGACGCTGAACTTATTGAACTCGCCAAACTCACATATAACAAAGCGTCCGGACGGTACTTTTCCACCAAAGACGGAGGATCATCCCACGCCGAAAATTTCAATTGCAAAAGTACGAATTTTTTCTATATATGTTGGAGGCTTAAAAAAACAGTAAAGTGTTTAATCAGGCTCCGAGATATGGAAAAACGATTCAGCTCAAAAATTATTCGCGTGTTTCGTGGGCAAAAAAAATCCGATAGTGTGAACTGGCTTTCTGACAAACTGGTGACCCATCTGCGCAGCGTGGCGGATTTACCCGACTTGAGCGGGACGAAGTATCGGCTGCTCGAAAAATTTTCCCGCGGCGGCATGGGCACGATTTATCTCGCAGAAGATACCAATCTTGGGCGCAAGGTCGCTTTGAAAGTCTTGCACACACCCGACGCTTCCGGCGACTTATCTGCCCGCATGTTGCGCGAAGCGCGAGTCATCGCGCAGCTCGAGCATCCCAGCATCGTGCCGGTACACGACGTTGGCGAGCTGCCGGATGGCCGCGTTTTTTACGTGATGAAATTCGTGCAAGGCAGCCGGTTGGATCAATACGCGCAGGACACGCGCTCGCTTCCCGATCTGTTGCGCATTTTTCAAAAAGTCTGCGAGGCGGTGGCTTTCGCACATGCGCACGGCGTCATCCATCGCGACCTCAAGCCGGAGAACATCATGGTCGGCGCGTTCGGCGAAGTGCTGGTGATGGATTGGGGGCTAGCGAAGATTTTGGCGGAGGGCGGAGGGCGGAGGGCCGAGGACGAAGAGCGAGGGGAGAAAAGCGAAGGGCGAAAGGCGAGTGGTGAAAAGAGAAAAGCGAAGGGCGAAGAGCACGATTCGGCCAACGGAAAAATTTCTGCATCGGCGGCGCACGAAACTTTGCACGGCACGGTGATGGGCACGCCGGCTTACATGGCGCCGGAGCAAAAGCGCGGTGAAATAGATCAGATCGACCAGCGCACGGATGTTTATGCGCTCGGCGCGATTTTGTCTTTTTTGTTGGGCCGAGGCGAAGCCGGAATTTCGCGTGAAAATTCGGCTTCACAAAACTCGAAAATTCCCAAATTGCTTGCAGCGATTTGCGTCAAAGCCCTGGCCGAGGAAAAAGCGCAGCGTTATGCCAGCGCGCTCGATCTGGCCAACGATATCGAACGCTTTCTCAGCGGACTCGCCGTTTCTTCTTACAAGGAAAATATTTTTGAGAAAGTTTGGCGTTGGCTCAAGCAATATCGCTTCATCGTTTTGCTCGTGCTGGTTTATTTGCTCGTGAGAATTTTGCTTATTCTTTTGCTTCGTCCTTAAAGAGTTTCTGAGAAACGTGTAATGGAATGGATGAGAGGATTGGTCAACGAATGAAAAAGACCAACGGATAGATTAAGACCAGCGAAAGCTTTTATCCGGTGGACTTAATCTGTTGAGGATTTTCTCTGAACAGCAAATTAGAACATCGTTTCACAAAAACCTTTCTATAAAAACCGTCATTGCGAGGAGCGAAGCGACGAAGCAATCCGTTGATTGCAGAAAGATTGCTTCACTGCGCTCGCAATGACAACGTTTTATTGAAACGATATCCTAGTTTCAAACGCAACGTTCCTAAACTAACCTGAAGGAGGAAAGTCATGTCGAAACCTGTATTGGGCTTGATTCTTGGCGCGATTCTCGGCGTGTTTGACGGCCTCACGGCGCTGTTGGAGCCGGATATAGCAAATAGTCCCGATGTAGGGGCCGCAATGACTGCCATTACCGCCAGCTCTTCGGTCAAAGGACTATTAGCCGGCTTGATCATCGGTTTTTTTGCGCGCAAAGTGAAATCGCTCAAATCCGGTCTCATCTTTGGCGGCGCGGTCGGCTTGGTGTTGGCATTTATCATCGCGGCCATTCCCCAAGAAGGCGGCCAGCATTATTGGCTGCAAATCATGGTGCCGGGCACCATCGTCGGCATCATTCTCGGTTATGTCACGCAGAAATATGGCAAAGAACCCAAACCGGCGGCGGCACACTAACTCGACGAAGGGAGGAAGGATGCGCAACAAAAGCAAGTTGTTTTACAAGCTCGGCAGCTATGTTTTGATTCTTTTCGCCGCCGTTCATACTGCCGCCTTTTTTACCGATCCGGCCAAGCTGTTGACCGACGAGGAGAGCAAAAAAGTCTGGCAGCTCATCGATAAGCACCAATTCAACCTCGAAGGCGTGTCGTTCACAATTCGAAGCCTGATGTTGGGGTTCAATTGGTATCTGGAAATTTTCACCTTGGGCTTGGGCGTTCTGAATCTGCTCATCGCCAGGCAGCTCGCCGAGCAGGTTTCGCCGCTTCGGCTCATGGCCGTTGCCAACGTGGTGATCGTCGGTTCGTTGGTTGTCGTGACTGCCATTTATTTCTATCTTCCACCGTTGGTTTTGTTTGGACTCTCTTGGCTGTTTTTTCTGGTGTCGCTGCTCACGGCCAGGGAAAATAAATTGTAGTCCTGCCCCCTTGTGGGGCACCGTTGCAATCTTAAATTTATTGGCTTCGACAAACCGCCCACTCCGTCCCGCTTCCATAAAAAGCTATGGAGACGGAGCGGGGCAAGGGGCGGGGACTACGAGCTTTGGAAAAATTGTACAACAAATTTATTTCAAAAGGAAACAACCCATGATCAGAAAAATGATTTTGCTCATTGTTGCGATCATCTTGATCGCTTCGGCCGGACTGGCTACGGCGCAGGAGGAGCTGGCCGAGCCGCTGAAAGCTTTCAAGCCGTATATCGGCAAAATCTGGAAAGGCGAATTTGCCAACTCAACGCCTGAGAAGCCGATCTTCGATGTTTCGCGCTGGGAACGCGCGCTCAACGGGCAGGCCATTCGAATTCTCCACTCAGTCAATAATGGCGAATACGGCGGCGAGACCATCATCTTTTGGGATAAACAAAAGGCCAGTCTCGTGTTTTACTATTTCACGACCGCGGGCTTTTTCACCACGGGACCGATGAAATTAGAAGATGGCAAGATGATCAGCCATGAATATGTGACCGGTAATCAAGATGGCATCACGGAAGTCAAATCAATCGGCGAGACTACGGCCGATGGGAAGCTTCTCAGCACATCCCAATACTTGCAAAACGGCAAATGGGTGAAGGGACATGAAGTGACTTATGTTGAGGCGCCTGAGGCCCAGGTAATTTTTAAATAAGATGAGAAAATTGGAAAGCGAGCCGAGTCTCGTTGGTGCGAGTGCGCATCTCATGGGCATCGCGCGGAAACCGTAACGCCGACGGCTCGTCAACCAACACTTGAAATGAGTAAGCAGTTTTTGAGCATAGACAAGCCATTAACTTGTCATTCCGAACGAAGTGAGGAATCTTTGCTGCCGAGCTCTTAAGCGGAGAAAGATTTCTCGTCCCGTGCTCGGGACTCGAAATGACAGTTTCAGTAAATTGCTAAAATGTTATTGTCGTCTGCGAAACACACGGATCATCTTTGTCATTCCGAACGAAGTGAGTAATCTTTGCTGCCGAGCTCTTAAGCGGAGAAAGATTTCTCGTCCCGTGCTCGGGACTCGAAATGACAGTTTCGGAAAATTGGTAAAATGTTGTTGTCTTCTGCGAAACACACGGATCATCTTGTCATTCCGAACGAAGTGAGGAATCTTTGCTACTGAGCGCTTGGGTAGAGAAAGATTTCTCGCTGCGCTCGAAATGACGTGCAAAATGCGATCAATTCTCTAGGAAATTTAGAAATGAAAATTAAAAACACTCTCGTTCTTGTTACAAGTATCAGCCTGGTTTGCGCTCTCATCGTCACCAATACTTTTGCCCAACAAAACAAAAAATTCCACGCGCCGAACCCTGAATATCAATCTTACCTCGCGCACATCGCCGCGGCGAATGCGTCGCTGCGTTTGAATGAAACCGCGGAAGCGAAACGCTGGCTGGTTGCAACGCCGGTGCAATATCGCAACTGGGAATGGCGCTATCTCGACGCCCGCAGCGACAACAGCATCGCGACGATTCCAATATCCGATACGACGCCGGATGAAGTGCATTACAGTCCAGATGGCAAAATGCTCATCGCGGCGATGCCCGACAACAGCATTCGCCTGTTCGACGCCGAGAGTTTGCAAGAAATCAAACGTCTCACCGGCCACAAGAACTCGGTTTACGCGGCGAAAATTAGTCCGGATGGCAGCCGCGTCGTCTCCTGCTCGCGCGACAGCTCCATCGCGATTTGGAATCTTGCCACCGGCAACATTGAATGGCAAGCCAAAGGCGGTGGCTATGGATTTGCGGATGTGGATTTCAGTCCGGATGGCAAGACTGCGGCGTATTGCTCCTGGTATCTGAAGAATAGAAGAGTCGTCGGCATCGTTTCGCTTTGGGAAGTTGCGACGGGCAAAGAAATTTGGCGCACGGATTTTGGCGAAAAACCGATCCTTGATATTCGTTTCAGTCCGGATGGCAAACGGCTCGCGGTTGGCACCTGGGGTTGGCGTGTCGGCGTATGGAATCTCCAGAAAAAGGATGAGCCGCCGATGCAACTGCATTTCGACGACGTGCCGGCGTATTCGGCGATTGACGACATCGCCTTCAGTCCGGATGGCAGCAAGATCGCAGCCGCGACGAAAAATGGAACGCCGCGCGTATGGGAAATTGAAACCGGCAAACTGCTTCTCGAATTGCGCAGCCATCAGCAACCGGTTTTCGCCATTTCATTCACCAACGATGGCAAGCGCATTTATACCGGCAGCGCCGACGCCACGCTGATGATGTGGGACGCCGAGACCGGCAAGCTGATGAAGAAAATTTACGGCCACGAGAATAAAATTAACTCGATTGCGTTCGATCCGCGCGGCGAGCGTTTTGTCACCGCTTCTTCGGATAACACGATTCGAATTTGGAATTCTCATTTCGGCCTTGAGTTTGCGAACAAACAAGGCCGCAGCCAATCTATTTATGCTTTTCCATTGAGCCAGGACGGCGCGCGACTGGCGACCAGCGGCCCCGATAATACCATCAGCATTTGGGAGGCGCAGTCCGGCGCCTTGATCAAAAACTTCAAAGGCTTGGAAAGTTTAATCAACGCGGCGGATTTCAGTCCGGATGGTTCTTGGCTGGTGGCGTGCAATTGGGATACGCTGGTAAAAATTTGGAACGTGAAAACCGGCGAAATTCATCGCGAGCTGAAAGGCCTGCCGGCCGGCAGCAGCAGTTGCGCCTTTAGCCCCGACGGCAAATTAGTCGCTGCGGCTTCGAATAAAAAAGCCGCGGTGGTGTGGAATGCCGAGAGCGGCGAGCTGCTCAAAAAATTGCCGCACGAAGCGAATCTTTACTTTGTCACTTTCAGTCCGGATGGAGCGATGCTCGCCACTGGCGGCCACGACGGCGCGCTAACCCTTTGGAGCACGAAAACCTTCGAGAAGATTCGCAGCATACCTGCTCACAAAGGAACGATCTATTCGATCGCCTTCACGCGAGATGGCAAAAAAATGGCGACCGGCGCTGAAGACAACGCCAAAATCTGGGATGCCAAAGCCGGCACTGTCCTGCACGAATTGAAAGGCCATGCACAACGCGTGTGGACGGTGGCATTTTCGCCCGACGGTACCCGATTGGCAACCGGCTCGGCGGATTTGACGGTGCGCCTTTGGGATGTCGAGCGCGGCATCGCGGTGGCCATCTTCTCGGATTTTTCCGATCCGGTTTACAATCTCGTCTTTTCTCCTGATGGCACGAGGCTGTTTGCAAATTCCAGTGGAACTGAGGTTGTAATGTACGATACCGTGTCATATCGAAAGCAGCTTGAAAAGCACAATTGAACAGAAAGCAAAAAAACGCTGTCATATTGCTTGTGATGAAAAACAATTTCGCGTGTAGGAAACTCGCCGAACGCTCACCGCACTAATATACTCGTTTCGAGTTGATTGGCGATGTCATTCGAGCGTTTCGCTCTTTAGCGGGACAATCTCTTAAAACTAACAGAGCGCTTCGTTCCCGCCGAGGCAGCGATTTTTGGGGCATAGTTTATTTGACTCATTGGATTAAACTGATCTTGACATCCGAAGACGCGAGCAACAATTAGTCTAATAGAATATGGCGGTATAAAATAACGAAAGCAATTATCGGT
>Ga0247727_10000987_pt1 | contig 69305 bp, 77 predicted proteins | sample WisWelCaveWW1625_FD_202498 | JGI IMG/M metagenome (GOLD analysis project Ga0247727, IMG submission 202498) | Biofilm microbial communities from Wishing Well Cave, Virginia, United States - WW16-25 | ecosystem: Environmental > Aquatic > Deep subsurface > Groundwater > Cave microbial mat | place... | reverse complement strand
ATCAACTCCTCGGCCCAAGCCGGGAAAAACGATTTCTAACGGGGCGCGTGTGGACGCGCATCAACCGGCGTTGGTAGCGCCGGACCAGACCTACCCTCGGCGTGTTGCACGCGCCCCGCCTCCCATTTCGGGAGGAACCAAGAACCGCCCCTGGAGCGCTGGCGCGCCTCCAGCCCTTTCCGCTTGCGCCGCGGCAGCGCTACAAGCGTGACGCTCGAAGCAGGCCGGAAACCAGGTGAACGCGTACTACGACACCATCATCATCGGTGCGGGTGCTGCGGGCTTGTACGCGGCGATGCATGCGGGCAAGCGCGGGCGCCGTGTTTTGGTGCTTGAGCACAACGGCGAAGTCGGCGCGAAGATTTTGATCTCCGGCGGCGGGCGCTGCAATTTCACCAATCTCAACGCCAGCGATCCCGCCCGTTACCTGTCAGCCAATCCGCACTTCGCACGCTCGGCGCTGACGCGCCACACACCCGCAGATTTCATCACACTCGCGAGCAAACACCGCATCGCCCATTACGAAAAGACCCTCGGCCAACTCTTTTGCGAAGGCGCGCGCTCATCGGCGAAGATTGTGCGCCTGTTGCTTGATGAATGCGCCGCGGCTGGCGTTGAGGTGCGAACCAATTGGCGCGTCAACGCCGTGCGCCGCAATGAACGCTTCGTCGTGGAGACCATGCTCGGCGCCTTGGAGAGCGAAACGCTGGTCATTGCCACGGGTGGTCTCTCTATTCCGAAACTCGGCGCGACTCCCTTCGCATTCGACATCGCAAGGCAGTTCGCCGTTCCCATCGTGGCGACGCGCCCCGGGCTTGTGCCGCTCACCTTTTCTGAATCCGATCTCGCCTGGATGGGCCCCTTAAGCGGCGTCTCGGCGGACGTGACCGCGCGCTGCGCCAAGGCGACATTTCGCGAAGCTGCGCTCTTCACTCATCGCGGACTTTCAGGGCCCGCCATCTTGCAAGCTTCGTCCTATTGGCGGCCAGGCGAGAGCATCTTCATCGACTGGTTGCCGGATGGAGACGAAGAAGTGCTCGCACGACGCAAGCGTGAACGCCCCAAGGCGCAGCTGAAGAGCGTGTTGGCGGAGATGATGTCGGATCGGCCGGCGACCGCGCTTTGCGTTCGTCTCCCGCAGGGCGCCATTGGCGACGTAAAGGACGCAGCGCTGATCGAGGCGGCGCGCACGCTGAAGGCTTGGACCCTCACGCCGACGGGAACAGAGGGCTACGCTAAAGCCGAAGTCACCGTGGGCGGCATCGATACGAGCGCGCTCTCGCAGCAAACCATGGAGTGCCGCGCCGTTCCGGGCCTCTTCTTCATCGGCGAATGCGTCGATGTCACAGGCTGGCTGGGCGGCTACAATTTCCAATGGGCGTGGTCGAGCGGCTGGGCCGCCGGTCAAGCGATCTAGCTGAACCGTTTGGCGAAGAGCGCGATGGGCAGGCCGACGCCGAACGCGTGGATGAGCAAGCCGCCTAAGAGGAATTGCCCCTCCGGATGATTGCCCCCGCCCGTTGCCGAGAGCGGCAGCACTACGAACTGCATCACCACAAAGAGCACGAGGCCATACGTTGTGCCCGAGAGGAGCGGCCATTTGTTGAGGTCGGGCGCCATGCGCGTCCATGCCACGAAGAACGCGGCCATGATCGTTGTCAGCAGGAAATGCAGGCCAAGCCCAAGGCCAGCCGTCGCCCAGCCGCCTGCACGCGCTTCTTCGCGGCCCAGGAGGCCCGCCGCCACGCTCTGGAGAATCCGCATCGGCGGAGCCTCGTAGGCGAGGCCGTAGTGCACGCAGGCGTACGTGATATCGAGCACGCCGGCTGTGAGGCCGCCCAGAAGAACCGCCAACAGAATTCTGATCATGGCCGCCTCCCCACTCGACTCAGCGTGAAAGCGACGCCAAGCGCTACTCGTTTTCGACGAATGGGTTCTTTCCCGCCTTCACAATCAAGCGAATAGGCGCGGCGTGCAGGCCGAACGCCTCGCGCAGACCGTTCACCAAGTAACGCTTGTAGCTTTCCGGCATCTCCTCCGCTCGCGAGGAGATCAATACGAAGGTCGGCGGCCGCGACTTGATCTGCGTGAGGTAGCGCGGCTTGATCCGTTTGCCGTGCACCGCTGGCGGTGGATGGCGCGCGATTGAGGCGTAGAGCCACTCGTTCAAATCCTTGGTCTTGACCCGTGCGGTCCAATCGCCGTGCGCCTCCGCCACCGCCTTCATCAACCGATCGAGCCCCACGCCGGATAAGGCCGCAATCGTCACCAGCGGCGCGCCACGTGCTTGCGGCAGGCTCTCTTTGGCCACGAGCTTCATTTCCTCGAAATGCGCACGCGGGTCTTCCACCTTGTCCCACTTTGCCAGCGCGAACACGAGCCCGCGGCCTTCTCGAATGACGAGATCGGCGATGGAGAGGTCCTGCTTCTCGAACGCTTCGCCCGCATCCATCACCAGCACGCACACATCGGCAAAACGGATGGCGTGCACCGTCTCACCGACGGACATGCGCTCGAGTTTGGCCTGCACCTTGGCTTTCTTGCGCATGCCGGCTGTATCGATCAGCCGATAGGGCTTGCCCGCCCATGTCCATTCCACCGAAATCGCATCGCGCGTTATCCCCGGTTCCGGCCCGACAAGCAGTCGATCTTCCCCGATTAGCGCGTTGACGAGCGTGGATTTGCCGGCATTGGGACGCCCGATGATCGCGAGATTGATGGGGCGCGCCTCCCCCCCTCTCCCTAACTCCTCCTCCCCAAGCGAGGAGGGGAAGCTCGGCGCAATCGCGGCATACAATTCGCCCAGGCCTTCGCCATGCTCGGCGGAAAGCGGCACGGGTTCGCCCAGTCCCAGAGCGTAGGCTTCGTTGATCCCCGCCTCGCCCGCTTTGCCCTCGGCTTTGTTGGCGACAAGCACGACGGGCTTGTCGGCGCGGCGAAGCAGCGCAGCGAAATGTTTATCCGCCGGCGTCACGCCCGCGCGCGCATCGATCAGAAGCAAGACGACATCGGCGCCGGCGACCGCGGCCTCGGTTTGCGCCCGCATCCGCGCTTCGAGCGAGGCGTCTGTCGCATCCTCAAAGCCTGCAGTGTCGACAAGCGTGAAATCGAGATCGCCCAGCCTGCCCTTGGCCTCGCGCCGGTCGCGCGTGACGCCAGGCGTGTCATCGACGATCGCGAGCTTCTTGCCTGCGAGCCTATTGAAGAGCGTCGATTTGCCGACATTCGGCCGCCCGACGATCGCGAGCTTGATCGCCATGGGCAGCCAACATCAGCGAAGCACGACCAGGCGCGCTTCGTCGGTCACGAGATAGATCTGATTGCTGGCCGAGATCGGGGGAATGAACACCGCCTGATCGACTTCCGCCGTCGCAACGGTGCGCCCGTTCTCCGGGGTCACGGCAACCACGTCGCCTTCGGAATTGGCTAGCACCAAACGCCCGCCGATCATGATCGGACCGGCCCACGCGACACGGCCCTGGCGGTTCTCTTCATTACGGAAGCGGCGAAGCTGCGACACCCAGTAGACGTTGCCGGTGTTGCGATCGAAAGCGGCCAGGACGCCATCCACGCTGACCGCATACACGACTTCGCCGGCGACCCACGGCGTTTGCGTGGACGCAAAGGAACGCGCCCACACGCGTTGACCCGTGCGCAAGTCGATCGCCGCCAGTACCCCCGAATGGCTCGCGGCGAAGGCCACGCCGCTGTCGATCACCGGGCGCCCCGCTATATCGTTGATCGCCGATAGCGAAGTCAGGCGGCCCGAGCGTGAGAGCGAATCGGACCAGAGCCTTCGCCCGTTTGCCGCGAGCAACGCGACGATCTCGCCGGATGCGAACGGCGCAACAACGGTTTCGCCATCCACTGCAACGCTTGGAGCAGCGAGAATGCGCGCAGGTTCGGCGATAGCTTGGTAGTTCCAAGTGACCGCGCCCGTGCCGGCATCCATTGCGATCAGCTCGCTGTCGTTGGTGATGGCGAACACCCGCCCGCCAGCAACCGTCGGCGCCGACTGGAACGGAGCACCGGCATTGGCGCGCCAGATTTCTTGGCCAGTCGCAGCGTCAAGGGCGACGACGAAGCCGAAGCCCGTGGTCACGAACACGCGCCCGCCAGAAACAGCGACGCCCCCGCCGCGCGCGACGCGGTCCCTGCCCTCAGCGGGGCGTAGGCGTTCGGACCAGATCCGGCTGCCGTCCGCCGCGCCGATCGCGTGCACGCGATGATCGGCATCGAGGAAATAGAGATTTCCACCGGCGATCACGGGAGGCGCCGCAAGCGCGACGCGATTGTTGGATCCTTCGCCGAGATCGGCGCGCCACGCCCGCTCGAGCACCGCCGCCCCGGCGCCGTGAGGTGGTGAATTGTCAGCGGTGCCGCCGGGCTGGTTCCAGTCCGCCGTGGGCGTGCTGGCGGGTACGACGATAGTTTGCGCAGCAAGGGCAGGATCTGGCGTCAGATCCTGCTCGAGCGCCAGAATGGACACGCGCCCATCCTGAGGGACCGTTGGCGCGGCGTCGCTGTCGCCGTCGAACGGCCAGACCGCATCTCCGATGCGCCCAACCGTCGAACATGCCGACAAGGCCGTGGCTGCCGCGATCGCTGCAAGTGGACCAAGGCGGCCCTTAAGACGGCTCATTTGCTTTCTCCTTCGGAGGGCGTCTGCACGGCGCCATCCGCGGCAGCCGGCGCGGGGCCGATAACTGAAAGGGCCATTTGGGCGCGCTGTTGCACGCCCTGAGGCGCGTCGAACGCCAGGGTCAGATTCTCGAGCGTGTCGCGCGCGATGTCATTGTGTCCTGCTTCCCAGGCTTCGACGGCGAGCAGCTCGCGCGCGAGGAAGGACAGGCGCGTCTCGGATGCGATCAGCGGCTGAAGGCGCGTTTGCACGGCTTCAAAGTCCTGCGTTTCGGCCACGATGTAGGCGGCGCGCAATTGCGCCGTTTCGCGCATCAGCAGATCGCGCGCGCTTTCGGCGGCAGCGTCGAACTCGCGCAGTGCACCCTCAAGGTCGCCTTGCGCTTCGAGAACGGCGGCATGTTCCATGCGCGCCATGACACGATAATTTCGCGGTCCCTCCCCGCTCAGGCGCTCGAACTCGGCCTTCGCACCGTCGAAATTGCCCGCCCGCGCAAGTTCCTGGGCGGCGACATATGCATCGGCATGCGCGCGGGCCTCATCGCGAGAACGCCCCTGCCAGAACTGCCAACCAAACAAAGCGACGACGAACGCCGCAAACGCCACAAGAACATGTGGACCCCAGCGGCGTGCGGCGACGAGCAAACGATCCTGGCGAAGGTTCTCGTCGACCTCCTGAACAAATGTATCTGTCTCGTTGGTCACGCGTTCGAACCCTCAAGCTCGGCGCAACGCCGAGACCCGCCCCCAAAAATCGCCGGCAAGCTAGCCGCGCTTGTCGCCCCGGGCAACGCGCGGCTGCCGCGCCTTGGCAGCGCCGAGGGCATAGGTCTCGGCTGCGGCAGGAAAACGGCGGGAACGAACGTCTGCTGCATAGGCCGATGCGGCCTGGTCTACCAGTGACTTCAGGTCGGCGTAACGGCGTACGAACTTGGGCGTCCACTCGAAAAGCCCCAACATGTCGTCGGTGACCAGGATTTGGCCGTCGCAATGGGCCGAAGCGCCGATCCCAATGGTCGGCGCCTTCACGGACGCGGTTATTTCGGGGGCCAAACTCTCGTCCACGCCCTCTATGACAATGGCGAAGGCGCCCGCCGCGTCGGCGGCGCGCGCCTCGGCAAGCACCTTGGCGCGCTCCTCGCCGGTCCGTCCCTTGGCTCGGAATTTTCCGTCCACATTGACCGCCTGAGGCCGAAGGCCGACGTGGCCCATCACCGGAATGCCGCGCTCGGCCAGGAAGGCTATGGTCGCCGCGATTGAAGGACCGGATTCGACCTTTACCGCTTGAGCGCCCGTCTCCTTCAGCACCCGCGCGGCATTGGCGTAGGCGATCTCGGGGCCGCCTTCGTAAGTCCCGAATGGCATGTCCACGACCACCATCGCCCGTTCGGCCCCTCGCATGACGGCCTGGCCATGCAGGATCATCATGTCGAGCGTGACCCCGACCGTGTTGGGGAGGCCATGAACGACCATTCCGACCGAATCCCCCACGAGGAGGAGATCGCAATGGGCGTCCAACAAACGCGCCATCGGGGCTGTATATGCCGTCAGGCACACGACCGGCTCGCCACCCTTGCGGGCTCGGATGTCGGGGGCGGTGAAACGCTGGACCGAGGTGTAGCGAGACATAAGGCTACTTAGCCGCTGGCATCATGCTGCACCAGCACAGTCGCCTGTAAAGAAGGGTCAGTCTTGCGTCGCGCGGTAGGCGACGGCCCCGCCGGCCAGGGTAGCCGCAATCAAGAGCAGCTGCGTCATGCCCGCGCTCAAGGACTGCATCAGGCCCTGCGCTGGGAGCGCCACGGTGGCGGTGGGCGCCACACTCAGGGCTCCGTGTGCGCGAGCAATTTCGAGCCCGGCATTAGCGAGCATTTCCTCGCCGAAGGTCGTCCCGACCACATAGAGCCCATACGCGATGGCGAGCCCCGCGATGGTCGCACCGCCAGAGAGCATTACCCCATGCAGGCGCGCCAGGCGCTCGCGGCGTGCGACCGCCTCGCCCACGCGGATGGAAAACCCATCGTCGGCGGGTTCGTGCGCCTCGGCGAAGGCTCGCTTCAGAGCTGTATCGAACTCGGTCATGCGGCCGCCTCCAAGATGCGGCGAAGCTTTTCTGTGCCTCTCAAGACGTGGGACTTTACTGTCCCCAATGGAAGGCCAGTCATGTCTACGATCTCAGAGTGACTCAACCCTTCCCCATGATTCAAGGTAACACAAAGCCTTTCTGCATCCGAGAGCCGAGACAGCGCGCGCTCAAGGTCGATCTTCGCGCCAGCCGCGGCTTCGGGCGTGGACTCTTCAGAAGCGATTGGCGAAGCGTCGTCAATCTCCTCGAAAATGGCCTTCTGACGCCTCTTCGCCATCAGAAAGGTGGTCACCGCAATCCTCCTAAACCAGCCCGGAAAAGCCGCCGGCGTTTCCAAGTCCCGTATTCTTTCCCAGGCCTTGATGAAGGCCTCCTGGGCCAAGTCGTCGGCCTCTGCTGCGCTGTGGCACATCCTCCTCAAAAGAGCCCTTGCCCAACCCTGCCGGCGCTTCACCAACTCCCCGAAGGCGTTCTGGTCCTTGGCCTGCTGGGCAGCCACGATGAGGGTCGCCTCGGCAGCCTGAGCCAGATTGAGGACCCCCCGTGCGGCCACCGCTCACTCACGCGTCCTTCTTCTTGGTCAGATAGTCGATCGTGGCCAGCAGGATAAAGGCAATGCCCAAGGCGCCCAGGATTACAGCCGGCACCAGCATGCCGTTCTGCGCATAGCCGGAGGGATCGAAGCCATTGGACAGGAATGCAGCGGCCGCAAAACCACCAGCGAGGGCCAGCAGCACTACGCCGCTGCCCAAGGTGCGCCGAGCGCGGTCCTGGGGTTGTTTGTTGCCCCCTTCCGTGAGCTGGCGCATCAGCGTGGGATCGAGCGTCTGCCCCTTCTCCAACGCCTGGGCGATCAGGTGATGCGCGGATTGGCGCGTTCGTTCGCGCAAATAGATCGGCACCAAGATGATCGCGGCCAGGAAGCCGAAAAACACAAAGGGGACAAAGATCTCAGCACTCATATTTCCAACTCCATGGCCCTCAGGGTCTATTGCCCCATTGCTGACTCAGATGCCCATCGTAGGTGAAACGGATGCAATTCCACCATGCGGTAACTAGCTACTTTAGGGCTGGCCTCTAGATAGCGAAACTAAGGCGCCAAAGCGTCTGACCTCAAACGCGACCCACGGCTTGGATGGGCAGGCGCTTCGAGTGTGCCCGCGGTCACGGCAGCTTGGCCCTATCGCCCCTTAACTAACCTTCAGGAACACCGTTCCTGGGGAGAGTTGAAAATGGCCAAGTTGATCGCAGGCGTCCTCGTCTCGATCGCACTGTTGAGCGGAGGCGTTGAAGCCGAACCCGTCTCGACCGGCCCTTTCGCGAGCCTCGCACCGGTCTCCAGCCCAATCGCCGGCGTTCCCTCCGAAGAATTGCCGCGCGCGGGCGAATGCCGCATCTGGTACGACGGGCTGCCTACTGACAAACAACCTGCTTCGATGGAATGCGAACACGCCCATTGGCTCGCTCGCAGCTGGGGCGGCCGCGTGATCGGCCGCGACGGCGAACAAGCCTCTTATGAAGGCCGCAACGATTTCACAGGCGTGCCGGCGAGCGAATTGCCCCGTCGCGGCTGGTGCCGTGCATGGATCGAAGGTGCGGCCGCCCATGAGCAACCCGAGCAAAGCGATTGTGTCGTGGCGCGCCGCACGGCTGCCGAACGCGGCGGCCGCGTGTTGTTCATGCCGCTGTGACTAGATTCACAGTAAGGCATTTTCACCTTACATTTAACCCATGACTACGCTCACCGTGACAGCCAAAGGCCAAGTGACTTTGCGCAAGGATGTGCTGGAGCACCTGGGCGTGGGACCATGGCAAAAGCTCTGCGTCGAGAGACTTCCCGACGGTTGCGTCGAGGTTCGCGCTGCGCCGAAAGGGAAGATCTCCGACGTGTTTGGGATGTTCAGCAATCCGGAGGGCATCCACCTCACGATTGAGGAGATGAACGATATCATTGCCGATGCTTGGGCTGGCAAGCGTTGAGGATCGCTGCTGACACAAACGCCCTGGTGCGCATCGCCATCCAAGACGACGTCCGCCAGATGCGGAAGGCGCAAAGAGCTTTGGAGGGCGCCGAGTTGGTGGCCATCAGCACGCCTGCACTCTGTGAATTCGCTTGGGTTATGACAAAGGGGTGCAAACAGCCCACCGCACTTGTCGCTGCGGGCATCCGCTATTTCCTTGCCGCCGCCAATGTCGAGACCGATCGCAATGCCGTTGAGGCTGGTCTCGCCATGCTCGACGCTGGCGGCGATTTTGCCGACGGCGTCATCGCCTATGAAGGCCGCGCCCTAGGCGCGCAGATGTTCGTCTCGTTCGACAAGAAGGCAGTGGCGCACCTTGAACAGCAAGTGAAAGCTACGCTGTTGCTTTAGCGCCCCGTCGGCAAATCCTTGAACGCTACGCCTTTGTCGGTGCGCTGATCCTGCGGCAGACCGAGCACGCGCTCGGCTATGATGTTGCGTAGGATCTCATCGGTGCCTCCAGCGATGCGCAAGCCGGGGGCAAACATGTAGCTCTGGTGGAATGCGCCTTCGAGCGGCGCAAGATCGCTCTCGGTGACGATGCCGAAATGGTCGAGCGCCTCGATCGCGGAATTGCCGATATCCATCATCTGATTGGCGTTGATCACCTTGCCGATCGAGCTTTCGGGACCCGGCGTCTGCCCCTTCGACAGCGCCGTCATGGTGCGGAATTTGGCGAGCTTGTAGCCTTCGGCGCGCACAATCCAGTCGGCGAGCTTTTGGCGGAAAGCATCGTTCTTGATTAGCCGACCCTCACCCGTGGGCGAACTGATCGTACGCGCAAATTCGAAAATCTCTTTGTAGTCGGGACCTGCCGAGCCACCGACCGCTAGGCGCTCGTTCATGAGCGTCACCAGCGCGACGTTCCAGCCCATTCCCGGCTCGCCCAAGCGGTGGGTGTCCGGAATGCGGACGTCGGTGAAATACACCTCGTTGAAATCGCGCCCACCCGACATCTGGTGGATCGGCCGCACGTCCACGCCCTTGGCCTTCATGTCGATGATGAACATGGTGAGGCCCTTGTGCTTTTCCACTTCCGGATTTGTGCGCGCGAGCAGAATGCCGAAATCGGAAAAATGAGCGCCGGTCGTCCAGACCTTTTGGCCGTTGACGACCCACTCATCGCCCTCGCGCACAGCTTTGGTTTTCGACGCGGCCACATCCGAGCCGGCGCCGGGTTCTGAGAAAAGCTGACACCAGATTTCCTCGCCCGTGAGCGACTTGGCGACATAACGCTGCTTGATCTCGTCACTGGCGAAGGCGATCACCGTCGGCACGCACATGCCGAGGCCGATGGCGAACACGCCGAAGGGCGCATCGAACTTCGCTTCTTCCTGGTTGAAGATGACGGCGTAGATCGGGGGCAGCGCGCGCCCGCCATGCTCCTTGGCCCAGGTGATCCCAGCAAAGCCCGCCTCAGCCTTCTTCCTTTGATAGATTTTGGCTGCCTTCATGTATTCGCCCGGCTTGAGCGAGCGTGACATGCGATCGTTCTCAGCCGCTTTCGGCTTGCAACTGGCCTCCAGGAACGCGCGCGCTTCAGCGCGGAATTTCGCTTCCTCGGGCGTATCGTTGAAATCCATCTTCCGCTCCTTCAAGCCGCGTTGCGCTGTTCCAGCCGCTTCACCAGCTTTTCCTTCCACACCGCCGGGGCGCCGGCCTGCACGGCGAGCAGTTTGGCGCGGCGGAAAAACAGGTGTGCATCGACTTCCCATGTGAATCCCATGCCGCCGTGAACTTGAATGTTCTCCTTCGCCGCGAGGTGAAATGCGTCGCTCGCGGCCGCGCGAGCGGCCGCGGCCGCGAACGGCAATTCCCCCGCTTCCGTCTGGAGCGCCCAGGCGCCGAAATAGGCGTTCGAGCGCGCCACCTCGATTGCCACATACATGTCAGCCAGCTTGTGCTTGATCGCTTGAAACGAGCCGATGGGGCGGGAGAAGGCGTACCGGCTCTTGGCGTAGTCGAGCGCCATGTCGATGCAGGCTTGCGAGCCGCCAAGCTGCTCGAACGCGAGCAGCACGGCGGCCCGGTCGAGCACTGCTTCCGCCAGCTCCCAGCCTTGACCGGCCGCTCCCAGGCGCTCGGCCGCAGCGCCTTTGAACTCGAGCTTGGCGTGGCCGCGCGTGGGATCGAGCGTCTTCAACGTTGTACGAACTACGCCTTTTTGATTGAGATCGACGAGCACGAGTGAGAGTCCCGCGCCGTCCTTCGCCAACACCACGGCGTGGTGCGCACAATCGCCGTCGGTGACCGGAATTTTCGCTCCACTCAGCGCGCCGTTCTCGAATTTAGCCTGGATGCTTGACGGCGAGGGCGCGCCCGGCCCCTCCGACACCGCGAAGCAGCCAATGGTCTCGCCGGCCGCGACCTTCGGCAACAGCGCGGCCTTCTGCGCTTGGTTGCCGGCAAGCATCAGCGCTTCGGCGAAAAAATACACTGTCGACGAAAATGGGATCGGCGCCGCCGCGCGCCCGATCTCCTCGGCGAGCACGCAAAGCTCCAACCGGCCAAGCCCAAGCCCGCCATGCTCTTCCGGGATCGCCGCGCCCAGCCAGCCCAAATCGGCCACAGCCCGCCAGAGATTTTCGTCGTAGGAGATCGATGCATCGTCGAGCACGCGCCGTGTGACCTTTGCGCCGGCTTTTTCGGTTAAGAACTTCCGCGCTTGATCCTTGAGGCTCTTCTGGTCGTCGGAAAAATCGAAATTCACCGGGCTCTCCCGCCTGTCATGGTTGAGCGAAGCTTAACTCGGCGCGCTACGTCCGCGAAAGAGTGTCTTGGCGTCAAGCTCTCTTCACGAAAGCTAAAGCGCACCCGGTGTAGCGTCGTCGCCAAAGCGGGTGGAGTCTCAAGATGGCGAAGGCGGTCTTCCATAAGGGCCAGCGCGTCTACGTAAAACCGGTCGGGACCTGGGCGGTGGTCGAACAGGTCAATCCCCAATGGGTCAAGGGCGTGGAGGAGCCGTTGCGCGTCACCTATGACGCAGGGCTTGGCCGCGAGTTCCAAGCGCACGAGCTGGCGGCGGAGGAAAAGGAACTCAAGAAACCAGACCTTCTGGAAACGGAGAACTGGCGTGTCCTGCGCGCGGCGAACCGCCAAACCGGCGAGGCGCGCGATCCTCGCCATCCCTATCCAGGCACGTTCCCGATCGTCGTCACCAACGAAATGGACTGGGGCGGCTGGCGCGTACCCATGGCCGAATATGACCGCGAGCCCTCACGCATAGAGCACCAGGCGCAGGTTTTCTGCAACGCGCTTCGGCTGATGCGGGTGGCGCGCGAGCTGATTGAGTTCTCGCAGGATTTTCCGCAGGACACGCCGCCTCAGCTCCTGGACCTGGCGCGGCAGGCCGAAATGGTCCTCGCCGCGATCTATCATGAGCCCGCGCCCAAAGTCGCAGCCGCGGCCGCGGTCCTTTAGCCCAGATTGATTTCAGTCCCGGCGCGGTACATGTGGAGCCTCAGCAGGAGGCTCCCGACATGGGCGATGGCGAAAGCGCCGTTCATCTCTGCGACTACGCGCCTCCCGCCTACCAAGTCGACGAGATTGCGCTGGTCTTTTCCCTTGACCCCGACGCGACAATCGTAGCCGCGCGCAGCCATGTGCGTCGTGCGCGCGACAAGCCGGCCGCGCTCATTCTCGATGGGGTGCGTTTGGAACTCGTCAGCATCGGCATGGACGGGACGCCGCTCGATCCCTCCGCATACCGCGTCGAGGGCCACAAGCTCATCATCGAGGCGCCGCCCCCCGAGTTCTGTCTCGATATCGTGACGCGCATCAAGCCGGCTGCCAACACCGCGCTCGAAGGGCTCTATATGTCGGCAGGCCGCTTCTGCACCCAATGCGAGGCAGAAGGATTTCGCGCCATCACCTACGCCCTGGACCGGCCCGACGTGCTCGCGCGTTACGCTGTACGCATCGAGGCCGAACAGGACGCCTATCCCACGCTTCTGTCGAACGGCAATTGCATCGACAGCGGCAAGATGGACAACGGGCGCCATTACGCGGTGTGGGTCGATCCTCACCCAAAGCCCTCGTACCTGTTCGCCCTCGTGGCGGGGCGCTTTGATGCGATCACCGATTTTTTCCGCACCAAGAGCGGGCGCGAGGTCGCGCTCGCTATTCATGTCGATCTGGGCGAGGCCGAGCGGGCGCGCTTTGCCATGGATGCCCTGAAACGCGCGATGAAATGGGATGAGGATGTTTTCGCGCGCGAATACGATCTCGATGTCTTCAACATTGTCGCCGTGCGCGATTTCAACTTTGGAGCGATGGAGAACAAGGGCCTCAACATCTTCAACTCTTCGCTCATCCTGGCCGACGCCGAGACCGCCACCGACGCCGATTTCGAAGCGATCGAAGCGGTCGTGGGGCATGAGTACTTCCACAACTGGACGGGAAATCGCATCACCTGCCGGGACTGGTTCCAGCTCTGTTTGAAGGAGGGCCTCACTGTTTTTCGCGAACAGGAATTCTCCGCTGATCAACGCTCGCGCGCGGTGCAACGGATCAAGGACGTAAAGCGCCTGCGCGCGCGCCAGTTCGGCGAGGACGCGGGGCCGCTTGCCCATCCCGTGCGCCCCGCCAGCTACAAGAAGATCGACAATTTCTACACCGCCACCGTCTATGAGAAAGGCGGCGAAGTGATCCGCATGCTCAGACGGATCGTCGGAGCGGATGCATTCTCCGCCGGCATACAGCTCTATTTCGAGCGTCGCGACGGCACCGCTTCGACCGTCGAAGACTTCATAGCTTGCTTCGAAGACGCCGCCGGGCGCGATCTCACTGCCTTCAAGCGCTGGTACGATCAGGCGGGGACGCCCGCGCTCCAAGCGAGGGGCAGCTACGACGCGGAAGCGGGCGCCTATCACTTGACGCTGTCGCAGCGCACCGCGCCGACCCCGGGCCAGCCTGACAAGGCGCCTTTGCCCATTCCCTTGCAGTTAGGCCTGCTCGCAGCAGACGGCGCGCGCCTTGAAACACGCCTTGAGGGTCAAGAGCCGCCACGCGCCGAGCACGCGCTTGTTCTCGATAGCGCGCAAACGACCTACCGGTTCTCGCAGGTGAAGGCGCCGCCCATTCCTGCTATCCTGCGCGGTTTCTCCGCACCGGTTACGCTGGATGACGGCCTCTCGGCGGGGGAGCGCCTTGCTCAGATGGCTCACGAGCCCGATCCGTTCACGCGCTGGGAAGCGGGACAAACCGTCGCCCGTGCAATTATTCTCGGCAGCGAGAGTCAATCGGCTGCGGCGCTCGCGAGCGCGCTTGGGCGAGAACTCGACCGCGCCCAAGAGGGCGCTGCATTCGCCGCGCTGGCGTTGCGGCTGCCCGACCTCTCCGAGCTGATCCTGGCTGCGCCCACGCCAGATCCAGAAGCGCTCCATGCTTCCCGCGAGGCGTTGCGGCGGGTCATCGCCCTGCACTTGCGCGACAGGCTCGAAGCGTTAGCGCGAGCGCCGGGCGATGCTGAATTCTCACCTAGCGCAGACGCCGCGGGCAGACGCGCGCTCAAGTCCGCGGCGCTCGATGTGCTGGCTTGTCTAGGCGCCGAACAGGAGGATTTGTTCGCTCACGCCTACGACAGCGCCCGCAGCATGACGGAGACGGTTGCCGCTCTCGAGGCGCTGGGCGCTTCCGGCGGCGCAGCATTTGACGCTAAGCTCTTTCATTTCCGCGAGCTCTGGCGCGGCAACCCGCTCGTCACCGACAAGTGGTTCTCAATCCAGGCGGCCGCGCCGCGCGGCGACGCGCTCGTGCGTGTCGAGCATCTTCGTGCGCATGAGGACTTCAACACCCACAACCCCAACCGCGTGCGCGCGCTCGTCGCCGCGTTCGCGATGCGCAACCCAAGAGCTTTTCACCGCGCGGATGGCGGGGGCTACCGCTTCCTGGCGACGGTCGCCGAGACTATCGACACCATAAACCCCGCCCTGGCCGCGCGGCTCCTGACGCCGTTCGAATCGTGGCGGCGATTCGACTCAGCGCGTCAAGCGCACGCAAGTGCTGCTCTGAACGGTCTTGCGGCGCTGGCGCGCCTATCGGCGAACACGCGCGAAATGGTGGAGCGCGCGCTAAGCTGAGGTTTTCCGATCACATTACGGTTGGGGTGGGGACAGCGCAGTTCGCGCCCTCGACACAACGTTTACCCAAACGTTACGATTTCCGATCCTGAGGATAGCGATCGGCGATTCGGGGCGCCGCCGGGGATTATTCGTGTCGGATTCGACAGATTACAATGGGGCCGTCAGCGCGGCGAACGATAGGGCGAACCGCCCGTTTGTGGCGCTCGTGCTCGTGTTCGTGGCGGCGTTCGCCGCCGCGATGACGGCGTTGATCAAAAACCACCACGATGACGCGGCGCGCACGCTTGTCGCGGCCCAGACCTCCGCAGCCGCTCTCATCGCCGAGCGAGTCAACACAAACTTGGCGATCGCACTGGGCGCTGGAGCAAGCGGAGCCGAACTCCTGCAAACAGGGGCTGCGGATGCGCGCGCGATTGTCAACGCCTCAATCGAGGCAGGTCCTGCGGCGGCAGCCGCGATAGTGGACGCGGGCGGTGACGCGATCGCCGCCACCGATCCCGACCGCGAACCTCTGACAAATGCGGCCATTCTCGCGGCGGGCGCTCGCGACATTTGGATAGGCGCTCCGGATATGGGTGAGTTGGCGAGCGCGCCTGTGATCGTGCGCCGCGTCGGCGACCTGGCCTTTGTGTCCATTATCGACGCTGACCGCCTGCTTCCCGATTTGAATGCCGATGCGCGCGTGATGATCTTGGATGCGTCAGGAGAGTTGCTTTATGCGTCGCCGGTGCTGCAGGAGGCCGGCCTTCGCGTGCAGCAGCGCATGCAGGCTACAGCGCAAAGCGGGCGCGGCGGTTTTGTCGAAGACGGCCATGGCCGCGCTTGGGTCTCTGCGGCTTCCGAGGTCCAGATCGGCGGGCTCACGCTGATTGCCGCGGCGCCCGCGCCGGGGGGCGCCGCGCTCTGGTTGGCGGCGCTCATGCGATTTGCGCTGGTGGCCGCCGCGCCGCTGGCGGCGTTGGGCGTACTTTATCTGCTCATGCGTCAGAGTGCGCAGCGCGCGCGCATGGCGGAGGCCGACGCCGCACGCGCGGAAACACATTTTCGCATCGCCGCCGACGGCGCCAAGGTTGGCGTGCTCGAATGGCGCCCGAGCGCCGATGAAGTGCAGATGTCAGAGCAAGCCGCGCGTCTAATGGGGGCGCCGCGCGACATCCTGTCCTTGCCTGAATTCCTTGACCTTGTCGGCGCCGAAGATCGATTCGGCGTCGATGAAGAGTTTCGCCGCGCCCGCCACTCGGGCTTGCTCGACGCCCGCTTCCGCCTGACGCGCGAGGCGGGCATGGCCGCGATCGAAGTGCGCGGCGCCGCCGTCGAGGACACAAGCGGGCGCACCGAAACCCGCTTGTTCGCAACGGTCATTGACGCGACGCAGCGCCATGAAGCCGAGGCGCTCGCCTCGCGCCTCGAGCGCCAATTGCGCGCTGCGATCGATAATTTCACCGGCCCGTTTGCGCTATGGGATACGCGCCGGCGTCTGCTGCTTTGGAACCAGAGTTTTGCGACGTGTTTTCGACTTGGGCCGGAAATTCTGCGCCAACGCGCCTCCTACGAAGCAATCGCGGCCGCTGCCGCACCCGCCATCCGCCGCGAGCGGCATGAACCCACCGATCCCGACGTGCGCATCATCGAGCTGGCTGGCGGCGAGTGGCTGCATGTCGTTGAACGCCGCGCCGCCGACGGCGGCGTCATTACTGTCGGCGTCGACATTACGACGCTGAAGAAAAAGGAAGAAGAACTCGCCCGCAACGAGCGAAGGCTCGCAGACGCGCTGACGCGCGCCGAGGGTCAGGAATACCGGATCAAGGCGCTCGCGCGAGAAGCCCACGAGGAGCGTCAGAAAGCCGAGGAAGCGAGCCGCGCCAAGAGCACGTTCCTGGCCAACATGAGTCATGAGTTGCGGACCCCCCTCAATGCGGTGATCGGCTTCTCCGAGATCATGGCGAAGGAATTGTTCGGCCCGCTCGCAAACGAGCAATACAAGCAATACGCCTCCGACATCTATGACAGCGGCAACCATCTGCTCGACTTGATCAATGACATTCTCGACATGGCCAAGATCGAAGCCGGCAAACTAGCCTTATCGCCGCGCCCTCTCGATCCGATGGTAGCGATCGATCAGGCTGTCCGCCTGACCAAACGCAGGGCCGAGGAGAAAGGTCTCTCGATCGTCGTCGACGCCGAAAACCTGCCTGAGATCGAGGCCGACCACCGCGCCATCAAGCAAATTCTGCTGAACCTGTTGTCGAACGCGGTGAAATTCACCGACCAAGGCGCGATCATGGTGCATGCGCGCGCTTCGGCTAACACCATGACGCTGCGCGTCGTCGATACTGGGTGCGGCATTCCCCCCGAACACTTGCCCCGCCTTGCACGCCCGTTCGAGCAGGTCGAGGAAGAACTCACGCGCAACAATTCCGGAACCGGCCTCGGCTTGGCGCTCACCAAATCGCTCGCCGAAATGCATGGCGGCAAACTCTCAATTCAAAGCGAAGTCGGGCGCGGCACCATCGTGACTGCAGTGCTGCCTCTCAGGTTCGGCGGCAGGCGCGCACCGGAAGTGACAGCGGCCGCCTAAAGCAACGGATTTTAAATTCGCCTCAAGGCTTGGATCGGGCTCTTTGTTGCACTTGAGATCCGACGCTCTAAGGAGCGTTGGCGGGGCGATTGCGCCAGCGGCGCGGTCGCTGACCATCTCCTCTGCGTGCAGGCGGGGCGCGCCGCAACGTTTCCAAGGCCGCGCGCCGCTCCTCCACCGTCATCGTCGCAAACGATGTGGCGACGCGGTCATGAAAGATGCCGACGACGGCCTGGTCGGCGGCGCGCATGCGCGCGAACGCCGCGCGCACGTTTTCCGCATCGTAGGGCTCAGCTGCGGCGGCGGCGAAAGCTGCGCGCCGGGCTTCGACAGCGGCCCTGCGCAACTCGCGCGTCTCCTCAACGCCCTGCACCATTTCCGCGCGCATGCGCGCGCGTACTTCCGGCGGCATCGCGGCGAGAAACGCGCGCTGACCGGGTAAGCGATCCACCAACGCCGCTGACGTGGCCGGCCGTTCGAGCCGCGCACCAGCGCCATAAGCCCCGATGGCGCCGCCAATCAGCAATAGGTTCGCGCCGAGCGAAATGAACAACAGCGTGCGCCAGGGAAACCCGCTCATCCGTCTTCTCCCAGCGCCTCGATCGGCGCCTCGAACGCAAGTGCGATATAGTAGTCCGCCGCGTCGTTCGATGGCGCCAGGCGTCCCCCGCCATACCCCAACAAAACGCCGAACACCGCGCACGCGGCCAACGCCCAAAGGGCGCGTCGATCGGCGCCTATCTCGCGGGGGCGCAGGGCGCCCGCCAAGATTCGCGCTGCAAGCGCCTCGCTCGGCAAGTCAACTCCGCCGCCCGCGTCCAGCAGCGCGTCCAACGCCCGCGCCTGCTCGATCGCGGCGGAATAATCCCGACCGTACTGGAGCTTGAAGGCAGCGGCGGCGGCGCGCTCTTGCGCCGGCCAGCGGCGGAAATCCGCGCCGAACGCCTCCAACAGATGCTCGAATCTCGCCCGATCCATTACGCACCTTCCTCGTTACAAACGCGGGGCGCCATCGGCGTCTCCCATCAGATCCTGCGCGACATCCGCGAGCGCCGCCTTTAGCGCGCGCCGCCCGCGCGCCAACAACGACTCAAGCGCTTCAACGCTCACGTCGAGCATTTCCGCCGCCGCAATGTTGCTCATTTCCTGGTAGTGCACCAAGGCGATGGCCGCCCGCTGCCGTTCCGGCAGCTGCGCCAGCGCCTGGTTAACGCGCTGCGCACGCTGGCGGGCGAACCATTCCTCGCTGGCCGATGGCGCATTGTCCGCGACGTACACGCCCGCGTCCGGATCGGCTTTTTCGCGCTTCCGGCGCAACCGATCGTAGCAGAGGTTCAGCGCAACCCGGTGCATCCAGGTCTCGAACTTCGCTGCGCCGGGCTGCCACCGGGGCGCTTCACGCCATACGCGCAGGAACACTTCCTGGGCCACATCCTCTGCTTCAGCCGCGTCGCTCAACATGCGCCGCGCGAGCGCCACCATGCGCGGCAAATGCCGACGCACGAGCGCCTCGGCGGCCTTGGCGTCACCGGCCCCCGCGTTCCGGACGAACTCTGCGTCCGGGTCAATCATGCGCGCCTACCCCTCACGCCTCGCGCCATGAACGGGCGCGCACAAATTACGAACGCCCCAGGTTAGTCGATCCGTCGCCGACAGGCCCCACGATTCGCACAAACTCGGCGCGAACACGTGCCTGAATCTGTCGCACGATGGCTTCGAGTTCCTCGAACCCGCTCGCCCCTCCAAGCTCGGCGAGGCGGGCCGCTAACGGGGGAGGCGCCTCGCCGGGTTTGAGATCGCCGGCCACACACACGCGCAGAAGCTGAGTGAATTCACTCCACAGCCGCCACGCCGTCTGCAGGCTTTGGTTCACATCCTCGGACAGCACTCCAGCCGCGCCGAGGCGCTGCAACGCTTCGCCTGTATTGGGGCTCAATACTGAAGGATCGCGGCTCAGTTGCAGCGCCTGGGCGATGAACTCGATATCCACCAAGCCGCCAGGCGCGAGTTTCAGATCCCAGATCGTGCGTGCGCCGCGATCGCGTTCCATGCGCGCGCGCATGTCGGCGACATCGGCAAAAACCGTCGCGGCGTCACGCTTGGCGCCGAGAGCCGCGCTGACGATCTCCACCACACGCGCGCTCAGCGCCTCATCGCCAGCTACCGGCCGCAAGCGCGTGAGCGCCAGCAACTCCCACGTCCACGCCTCTTCTGCATAATAACGCTCGAACGAGGACAAGCGCACAGCCACCGGCCCTTTTGAACCGGACGGACGCAGCTTTGTATCGACTTCATAGAGGACGCCTTCCTCCGTGGGCGCCGACAACGCGCTGATCAAACGCTGCGTCACGCGCGCGTAGTAATCGGCTGCCGGCGGGACGCCCGTTCGCTCCTCCGCGGGCGCCTCATACACGAGCGTGATGTCGAGATCGGAGCCCTCCGCCAATTCGCGGCCGCCGAACTTGCCGAACGCGGCGACGCAAAATGCGCCCGGCTGCGGGCCGTGCTGACGCTCGACCTCCGCGACCGCTGCGTCCGCCATGGTCACAACACACGCCTCGGCAAGATCGGCGTGAGCCGCGCCGGCCATGTCCGCCGCCACCCCTCCCTCCAGTATCTGCGCGCCGATGCGAAACGCTTCTTCGCGGTGAAACCGGCGCGCCACATTAAGCTTGTCCTCGAAGCCGGCGACGCCCGCCAGCCGGTCGCGCAATTCCGCCAAACGCGCGCCAGAAACGTCCGCCGACAGGGGCGCGGCGAAGCGAGGTTCAATCAGGGCGTCAAGCAGCGCAGGCCGCCGCGCCAGCGTATCGGCCAAGCGCGGCGCCACGCTCAAAAGGCGCGCCAGCAGCTCAAGCAGCGCCGGCCGCGCGTCCAGCAAAGCCAAGACCTGAACGCCCGCCGAAAGGCCCGCGAAAAAGACGGAGAAGCGCCCGAAAGCTTGATCGGGATCGCCCGCGTTCGATAAGGCGCGCAACAACTTTGGCGTCAATCGCGTGAGCAATTCGCGCGCGCGCTCGGAACGCATCGCGCGGATGCGGCCGTGATGCCAACCACGTATGGTCTGACTTACGAACTCGGCCCTCGCGAACCCCAGTCTCTCGATGGTGCGCAGCGTCTCGGGATGATCTTCGACACCCGTGAAGATGAGACTGCCCATCGGGTCTGCAAGGCTTTCGCCGCGCCCGAACAATTGGTGATCGATGTCAGCGACGATGCGCCGGTGCTCGACCAGGGCGGCGTCAAACTCGCTTAGCGTGGAAAAACCGCATAAGGCGGCTAGACGCGCGCGCGTTTCCGGTTCGCCAGGCACACGGTGAGTCTGCGCATCCTCCAGCATCTGAATGCGGTGCTCCACATCGCGGAAAAAATGATAAGCGCTCTGCAGCCCATTACGCGCCGCGCCCGCGATCGCGCCTGCCTCGGCGAGCGCGTCCAGCGCCGGTAACGTGCTGGGCGCGCGAAGCCTGCGGTTGCGGCCGCCAAGGATGAGTTGTTGAGTTTGTGCAAACAATTCTATGTCCCGGATGCCCCCGCGCCCAAGTTTTACGTCAAATACGGGAGCGTCGAGTTCAGCGCTTTTGTGCGCTGAGAGAATTTGCCGCTTGATCGAATGCACATCCTCGACGGCGGCGAAGTCCAGGTGCTTGCGCCAGATGAAGGGTTCGAGCGAGGCGAGGAACGCCTGCCCACGGGCGCGGTCTCCAGCGGCGGCGCGCGCCTTGATGAAAGCGCAGCGCTCCCAGTTTTGGCCAAGGGTCTGATAATAGTGTTCCGCCGACGTGATGGAGACCGCGACTGGCGTGGAGCCGGGATCGGGCCGCAAGCGCAGATCGGTGCGAAACACATAGCCATCAGCGGTGATTTCCTCCAGCGCGCGCACTAGGGGAGCGATGAGGCGCACCGCCGCCACCCGCGGTTCTCGCGCGCCCGCCGCTGCAAGGCGTTCGGCGTCGAAAAACACAGAGAAGTCGATATCGCTCGAGTAGTTGAGTTCCCCCGCCCCCATTTTGCCCATGGCGATGATGGCGACGCCCGGCGCCGGGCCGTCCAGGTTGTCGAACGCGGCTATCTGAAAATCGCCCCGCCGCGCGCACTCGGCAGCGCCAATTGCGAGCGCGGCGCGCAGGGCGGCGTCGGCGAAATCAGTAAGGGCCCCTGTCACCCGCGCAAACGGCCACGTGCGTGCGAGATCTGCGACTGCAACGGAAAGGTGAACTGCATCCTTTGCACGCCTGAGCACCTGCATCGCCGCATCCAGTGGGAGTGGCAAATGAGCCATGGCGGCCGCAGCTGCGATCGCCTCCTTGACCAAGCGCTCCGGCCAAGCTTCGTCGACGTCGACGCAAAGATCCTCGCGACGCTCCATCAGGCGACGCAGATAGGGTGCGCTCGCATGCGCGGTGGCGGCGGCCTCGGCAAAAATCGTGCGCGCGAAGCCGGATGGAACAGCTCCTTTGCTGATTGCGGGCCCAACAGCGCCCATCACGCATCCGCCGGCAGAACGAGCGCGGCGCACAGCCCCTTGCGTTCGCCCGCCCCGCCCAGGCCATCACGCAAATGCAAGCCGCCGCGATGCAGGCGCGCGACAGCCGCCACGAGGCTCAAGCCAAGTCCCGCGCCCGGCGTCGAGCGCGCACCCTCCAATCGCACAAACCGCTCCATGACGCGCTCTCGGTGTTCCGGCGCAACGCCGGGTCCATCGTCCATAACATCGATTTCAATGCGCCCATCCTGGCGGCGCACCGCGCGTACTTCGACGCGCCCGCCCACAGGGGTATATTTCAGCGCGTTTTCGATGAGGTTTGAAACCGCCTGCGTGAACAGACCGACATCGCCCCGCAATACAAGCGCATCGTCGATGTTGTTCGCAAACGCCAGGCCCTGCTCTTCCGCCGCGGGTTCGTAGAAATCGACGAGTTCGCGCAGAATAGCCGTGGCCTCTACACGCTCAAACCGCCAATTGCTCGAGGCTTCCACGCGCGCCAATTTCAGTACCCCGGCGAACATGTCCAGCAAGCGGTCGGCTTCATCGAGCGCCTTGCGCAACGCGGCGCGGTCGGCCTCTGTATCCGGCGGCGCCTCGAGCGCCGATTCGAGCCTGTGCCGGAAACGCGTCAATGGCGAGCGCAGATCGTGGGCGATGGCGTCTCCGGCCGTGCGTGTCGTCTGCATCAATTGCTCGAGACGATCGAGCATGGCGTTGAGCGCCTCGGCCAAAGTGTCGAACTCATCGCCCGCCCCACGCACCGGCGCCCGCCGCGTAAGGTCGCCGGCCATGACTTCGCGGGCCGTATTCGACAAATCCTCGGCGCGTCGGTTGGCAAGCCAAGACGCAATCAGCCCACTGGCGATGGAGATGAGAAGCCCAAGAACGGCCACCGTCCACAAGACGCGGCGGATGCGCGCTGCGATGACGGCGCTATCGCCGAGATCGCGCGCAACGAGGAGGATGGGCCCGCCGAGCAGGCGCCCGATCAAGCCGCGCGCTTCACCCGATTCCTCGCCATCGCTGTTGGGAAGCTCAAAATCGATGTGTTGGGGCGTGTCGCGCGGGGCCGCCGGCAGGTGCTGAAAATCACCGACGATGACAGCGCCGTCGCTCTCAGCCAGCACGTAGAGCAAGGGCCCCTCGCGCGCGGCGCGCTCGCCCACCTCCTGGCCCAGCCGGCGAATGCCACCCTCCGCGTAGGCCCGCTCAAGCGAGGCGTATTCCTGGCCAAGCAGCAGATCGGAATCACGGATGAGCTGACCGACAGTGGCGAAATAGATGTAGATCAGCAGCGCTACGACAAACGACAGCACCACGCCTGCCTGCGCCAGTGCGAGGCGGAAGGTTGTCGTCCTGAGAAGCGCGAGGCTCGGCCTCATGCCTCCAGTCGATAACCCGAGCCTCTTACTGTGTGCAAAAGGGAATGTGCGAAATCGCGGTCGATTTTCGAGCGCAGGCGCGAAATGTGCACGTCGATCACATTCGTTTGCGGATCGAAATGGTAGTCCCAGACGTTTTCGAGCAGCATCTTGCGCGTCACCGTCTGACCGGCGTGGCGCATGAGGTATTCAAGGAGCCGGAACTCGCGCGGCTGGAGATCGAGCTTCTTGCTGTTGCGCTTTACCGTGCGCGCCAGCAGGTCCATCTCAAGGTCGCCGACTTGAAGACGCGTCTGGGGCTCGCGTCCCCGCCCGTGCCATAGCGAACGCACGCGCGCCAACAATTCGCGCGTCGAGAACGGCTTGCCCAGATAATCGTTGGCGCCCGCGTTCAGGCCTTCCACGCGGTGATCCTCATCGTGCAGGGCCGAGAGAATGAGCACCGGCGTGGACACACCCTGTTCGCGCAATTCGCGCACAACCGACACGCCGAGCTTCTTGGGCAGCATGCGGTCGAGCACGATTACATCGTAGCTGCCATTGATGGCCATGGCTTGGCCGGTTTCGCCGTCCCCAGCCAGCTCCACTTCGTGTGAATCCGCCGCCAATGAAGCCTTCAGGCTCTCCGCCATTTCGGCGTCGTCTTCGACCACCAGCACCCGCATGCGACCCTCGCTTATTCGCTCACGTCGGCGGCTATGAAGCGGCGCCCCGCACGACCGTCAATCTGCAGCAGTAGCGGCCGCCCCGCCCGGCGCGCAGCGTCAGCTGCGCTCGCCAATTCCTGCGCCGTGCGGATGCTTCGCCCCCCAGCCTGCAAGATCACATCGCCGACGCGCACGCCCTTCTCGGCCGCATCGCTGGTCGGCTCCACCGACGTCACGACAAGACCGGTTTCGTTCGCGCCCAGCTGGTAGCGAGACCGATCCTCAGGGTTCAACGGGCGCACCGACAGACCCAGCCCGCTCTGCGCGACTCCGACGCCGCTTTCCGGCTCGGGAGTCGCGTTCGGCGTCGGGGTCGTGCTCGCGAGCACTTGCTCCGACGGGCGTTCGGCAAGGCGCATCTGCAAGGTGCGGTGCGAGCCATTGCGCAGGATCTCGACGCGGGCGTTGCGTCCAACTGGGGTCGCGCCGACGCGCTGGGTCAAGTCGCGACTGTCTTCAATGCTTTGTCCGTCCAGCGTCAAGATAACATCGCCCTGCTGGATGCCCGCGCGCGCGGCGGGTCCATCCGGCACGACAGAGGCGACAAGGGCCCCGCGCGCTTCGGCGAGACCGAGGCTGCGCGCAATGTCGTCATCGAGCGGTTGAATGGAGACCCCGATCCAGCCGCGCGTCACGCGGCCCGCGGCCAGCAATTGGCGCACGATGGTGTCGGCTGTCTCCGAGGGAATTGCAAAGCCGATTCCGACGCTGCCGCCCGTCGGCGAGAAGATAGCGCTGTTGACGCCGATGACATTGCCGTTGAGATCGAACGTCGGCCCGCCCGAGTTGCCGCGGTTGATCGGCGCATCGATCTGGAGGTAGTCGACATACGCCGATGACCCAGCATCGCGCCTGCCGATGGCGGAAACAATGCCCGCCGTCGCCGTGCCGTCCAAACCGAACGGATTGCCGACCGCGACAACCCAGTCGCCGACGCGAACATGGCGCGCATCGTCAAAGGTCACATACGGAAAGCGGCCGCCGCCGCGCACCCTCAGCACTGCAAGATCGGTTGCCTGGTCGGAGCCGACGATATCTGCGGGCAATTCGCGCCCATCGCCCGTACGGATGGTGATTTCCTCCGCGCCGTCGATGACGTGGTGGTTGGTGACGATGACACCGCTCTCATTGATGAAGAAGCCCGAGCCAAGCGCGGTCGGGGCGGGTCCGGGTCGACCGGGGCGGCCGCGGAAGAATTCCTCGAAACCTGGAGGCAGGCCCTCGGGCGTCTGAGCGGCCGCCCCTGGCTGTTGGCGCACCACGATCGACACAACGGCGGGCCGCACCCGCTCTATGAGGTCGGCAAAGCTCATTGGCGCGCCGGAAGGCGGAGCGACTGCGGACGGGGTGATTTCCTGGGCGCCGGCCGGGCGCGACATTAAGGTCGGGACTGCTGCGAACCCCGCAAACAAGGCGACTGCCGCCGCGCCAGCGATCAACGTGCGGCGAAGGAACTTCACAGTAACGGCGTCGGACATAAAGACCCCTCGAGGAGACAAGACCCCCTGGGGGCGCAAACCCCCAGGTTGGAAGCACTACATAAGCGGCGCTGGCGCTCCCGTAAGGGCCGTTTTAGGCGAAGTTGCGATCAATTGAGGCAGAACCCAGCGGCTTTCTTAGGGCAATCCCGTTGCGCAATCGACAAGAGGTTGGGTTACCACGACGATTACCGCTCGCCCTCTTCGGGAATGAGGTCGGGGCTTACGCTCACACGCCGCCCGCCCAGCGCCAGAACTGCCGCCAAGCCCCCCGCAAGCAGTATGAAGGGTGCGGCCCAAAGCAGCCATGTGCGCCCATCCATCGGCGGCCGGAACAGCACGAAGTCTCCGTAGCGCTCACGGAAGAAGGCGCGGATCTCGGCGTCGCTATCGCCCGCGGCGATGCGCTCGCGCACGAGCGCGCGCATGTCGGCGGCGATGTCAGCTGTGGATTGTGCGATCGGCTCGTTTTGACATTGCACGCAGCGGATTTCGCGATCGAGGCTCTGCGCCCGCGCTTCCTGGCCAGGATCCGCTAGCACATGCGGCGCCAGCGCGGCGATCACGAGGCCGACGAGGTTCATGTCCGCCTCCGGCGCGCCAATGCGCCAAGACTCAAGGCGCCGCCGGCGCCCATCATCAGCGCGCCGAGGAAAATGAGGTGAACCAGCGGATTGTGATAGAGGCGAACCGTCCAAGCACCGCCGCCGCCGCGAACCTCTTCGCCCAAGGCGATGTAGAGATCGCCGTCAAAGCTGGGCAGAATTCCCACCTCGGTCGTCGGCATCGGCGAGGTTTGAAAAAAGCGCCGCTCCGCTGACACAGTGCGCGCGCCGCCGGACGCATCGACCCGGAAGGACGCGCGCGTCGCGGAATAATTTGGCCCTTCGATTTCACCGACCTGCAGCAGCGTCACGCGGCGGCTTGCGAACGCCACGCCCTCGCCGGGTCGCAACGCAACAGCGCGCTCAACGCGGAACGCGGTCTCGGCGACCGCGCCAAGCGTGAGAACGCCTGCACCGACATGGGCGATGCTCATGGACCATACGGCAAGCGGCAACACCGCCGCCTTGCGTACAAGCGCGCCTTCGCCGCGCTGAAGGCGCGCCCAAAGATAGACTAGGCCGCCGGCGATCAGCCACACGCCGAGTGCAAGGCCGAGCGCAGGCGCGGCGCGCCATTGCGTCAGCACCAGGGCCGCTGCAAGCGTCATGAACGCAAGCAAACCCGCCGGCGCAAGACGCGTTAGGGCAGCGCGAAAATCTCCAATACGCCAGGTCAGCATCGGGCCGAATGGCAAGAACAGGAAAAGCGCCGCGAGGATCGGCGCCACGGTCATGTTGAAGAAGGGCGGTCCGACCGAAATCAGGCCGCCGCCAAATGCCTCCACCACGAGAGGATAGAGCGTGCCGATCAACACGACGCCAGTGGCTACAGCGAGCCCAAAATTGTTCCAGACCAACATGCTCTCGCGGCTGATGGCGGCGAAACCGGACGGTTGGGCCATTTTCGGCGCGCGCCAGGCGTAGAGCGAAAACGCTGTGCCGAGCGCCAGCGCGAGCAGGACCAGAACCGCGATGCCGCGGCGCGGGTCTATGGCAAACGCATGCACTGAAGTGAGCACCCCCGAGCGCACGAGGAACGTGCCAAGCAAGGCAAGGCCGAAGCCCAGGATCGCGAGCAATATCGTCCAGCTCGCAAGAGATCCGCGACGCTCAGTTACAATCGCTGAGTGCACCAGCGCGCACGCGAGGAGCCACGGCATGAAACTGGCGTTCTCTACCGGGTCCCAGAACCACCAGCCGCCCCAGCCAAGTTCGTAATAAGCCCAGTAGGATCCGAGCGCGATTCCAAGCGTAAGGCACGTCCACGCGACGAGCGTCCAGGGACGCAAGGCGCGCGCCCAAGCTTGATCGGCGCGGCCCTCGATGAGCGCGGCAAGCGCAAGCGAAAACGGCACGCTCAGCCCGACATAACCAAGGTAGAGCATCGGGGGGTGCGCCGCGAGCGCTGGATCTTGCAGCAGCGGATTGAGTCCAGCGCCCTGCATCGGCGCGGGATCGAGGCGCGCGAACGGATTGGAGAGAAGGAGCGTGTACGTCAACGCGCCTGCCGTCACCAAGCCTTGCACGCCAACTGCGCGCGACCACAAACCACTGCTCTGCTCGCCGCGGTACGAGGCCAAAAAGGCCCCAAAACACGCCGACACCGTGCACCACAAGAGCATCGAGCCCTCGTGGTTTCCCCAGGCGCCAGCGATACGATAGGCGAGCGGCTTTTCGGTGTGCGAATTGGAGGCGACGCTTGCGACCGAAAAATCTGAACGAACGAAAGCGGCTATCAGACACAAGAACGCCAGGAGCGAGAGAGCGGCCGCCGCCTGCGCGATCGCGGTCGCCGCCTCGGCGCGCGATTCTCGGCGTGACCCCATCAAGCCCAGCACGCCCTGCGCGATGCTGAGCGTGAACGCCAGGACAGCGGCGAAAGCGCCGATCTCAACGATCATGGCGGGCTCGCGCCCTTCCATTCACCGCGCTCCTTGAGCGCTTCGGCGACCTCGCGCGGCATATAGTTCTCGTCGTGCTTTGCAAGAACGCGCTCGGCCTCAAACGCTTCGCCCGGACGCCAACTGCCTTCCGCGACGACGCCTTGGCCCTCGCGGAAGAGGTCAGGCAAGAGGCCGTCATAGCGCACCTCAATCTGCGTGGCGCCGTCGGTTACCGCGAAGCGCGCGGCCCCATCCGCGTCGCGTCGCAGAGTGCCCTCAACAACCAAGCCGCCCAAGCGCACGCGCCGTCCCGGTTCGGCCTTCTCCGCAAGTTCGGAGGGCGACAGGAAGAAGACGGCGGCATCGCGCAAGCCCGCGAAAGTCAATGTCATCGCGAGCACGAGCACGGCTCCCGCCGCTCCGATCATGATCAAGCGTTGGTCTCGCCGCCGCACCGTATTGCTCCTACTGCCTGAGGCCTGTGCTCATTTCTGCCGCCATCTCGCGGCGCGAATCGTCGTGCGCCATGCGCGAAAGCGCCTCCCGCCACAACCGCCGCGCATCCGCGTCGCGTCCTTCCTCCATCGCCGCCATGGCCTGATAAATCCACGGCGCCGGGTCGTTGGTGTAGGAGGCGGCCTGCTGGAATATCGCCAGCGCCTCCGGCGTCACTCTGCCTTCAATCTGAACGATGGCGCGCGCAAGTCCAAGCATGGCATTGGCATCCTCCGGCGCGCGCCTCAACGCGGCGTCGAACGCGCGCGCAGCTTCCTCGGCGCGGCCGAGGTCCAATAGAATTCCGCCCGAATAGAAATGCGGCGCCGGATCGCGCGGATTGGCGATCGCGGTTTCGGACAAAATCGCCAGCGCCTCATCGGCTGTGTATGTCGTCGGATCGCGATGGCGCAGCGCCTCCAGCCGCGCCTCGTACGGCGCGTCAGCGAGCTCGGGTCGCCCGATGGCGAGATAAATCGCAAGAGTTGCCAGCGCCGTCACACCGCAGGCGATCAGCGCCGGTTGTGCGCTGGAAGCGCCGCCGCCTGCACGCCGGTAGGCGCGAAGCACCCAGTACGCCGCCGCCGCGCAAATAAGCGCAGCAACCAGGAGAACCGCCAGTGACGACCACACGGGAGTGTGCCTAACGCGCCGGCGCGGAGGTTGAAATCCCCAAACTCGCCGTGAGGCGGCGTCAGTCGGTCGCGGGCAGGCGCAAGCGCGCCTTCAGCCCGCCCATGTCACTGCGTTCGAACAACAATTCGCCAGCGTAGAGATCGACGGTCTCCTTGAGAATCGAAAGTCCAAGGCCCTGACCAGGCGCGGCTTCGTCCAGCCGGGCCCCTCGCGCCATGGCGTGCGCAAGATCGGCTTCGGAGAGGCCCGGGCCGTCATCCTCGACGACGATTTCGAGGAACCCGCTTCTGGCCGCAGCGGGCGACAGGCGCACCAGGACGCGGCTTTCTCCGTATTTACAGGCGTTGTCCACGAGGTTGGCCACCATTTCCAGCAGGTCCTCACGTTCACCGCGAAACGTCGCATCGCCTGCCGCTTCGATGGAAATGTCGATCGCTTTCTGGTGATCGTATTTCTGCTCCATCATGAACACGAGGTCTTCGAGGTTTTGCAAAACGGGCGTGCGGTAGGCGATAGTCGCGCCGGCCCGCGCCTCGGCGCGCGCGGCGACGCGCGCCCGGCGCAACTGCCGCTCAACGAAGCTTTCCATTTCCTCGACCGATTGCTTGAGCACGTTCTCGTCGCCATTGCCCTCTGCGGCCGCATTCTTGAGGACGGCGATAGGCGTCTTGAGCGCATGCGCGAGATTGCCGACGTGACGGCGCGCGCGTTCGACGACTTCACGGTTGTGGTCCACAAGCGCGTTGAGCTCTTGCGCGACCGGTTGGAGCTCCGCCGGATAAGTCCCCGCCAGGCGTTCGCTCTGGCCGCGCCGCACGTTAGCGATGTCGCGTTGAAGCTCGCGCAGCGGCTCAAGGCCGATCCGCACCTGTGCCGCCGACGCCGCCGCCACCATCGCGGCGCAGAACAGAACGAAGGCGGCGAACGCCCAGCCAACAAGATTGCCCGCTGGCGCCAAGATCGCCGGCTCAACGCCAACCATGAACAGATAGCGCCCTTCAAGTTCGGGAATGCTGGCCACGCGCGCCACGACCCGCAATGGCTCGCGGTCCGGCCCCTTGACATTGAGGAAGCGCGCGGTTCGCGGGGCCTCAAGGGCCGTGAATTCGCGCAACGTCGCCGGGTCCAGATCGATCGTGACGTCGAACAGCGACGGCGAGATTTGCTGGATGCGCAGCGAGCCGTTGCTTTCGATGCGCGCGATCTGGAAATAGCGCCCGCTGGTCGGTTGCAAATAGCGCGGATCATAAGGCAGGTCGCGCAGCACCAATTCGCCTGACAGCCCAGGGCCGGCATTGCCGATAAGCTCCTCGGCGACGCTTTCGATCTCTGGATCAATCAAAAGTCGGGTCATCTGCGTATTGAACTGCGCGAATGCGATCCAGCCCATCGCTACGAGGCCGACAATGGTGGCGACGGCGATTGCAAGCAGGCGCGCGGCGAGCGAGCGCCTCAGCAGGGACCGGAACGATTCCAGCGCGCCGAGCGGCGTCGCTGTCACTGCTGTTCCGCGGGATCGACCAGCCGGTAACCGAGGCCCTTCTCGGTAATGATGCGGTCGGCGCCAATCTTCCGGCGCAGGATGCCTATGAACACTTCAATCGTGTTCGAGTCGCGCTCGTGGTCCTGGCTGTAGATTTTCTCGGTGAGTTCAGTGCGCGAGACGATCCGGCCGGCGTAGTGCATCAGATAGTCGAGCACTTTGTATTGGTAGGCCGTCAGCTTGACAGGCACGCCGTTGACCGTGACTTGCCCAGTCGCTGCATTGAGGCGCAGGTCGCCCACCTCCAGGATCGAGGAGGTGTGATCGGTTTGTCGGCGCACGTTCGCGCGCACGCGCGCGAGCAGTTCGGCCATGTGGAACGGCTTGGTGACGTAGTCGTTGGCGCCAAGATCGAGCCCCTCGACCTTTTCGCTCCAGCGGTCCCGGGCCGACAGGATGAGCACCGGCAGCGTCCGCCCTTCCTTGCGCCAGGCTTTCAGGACCGAAAGCCCGTCCACCTTGGGAAGGCCAAGATCGAGAATGGCGATGTCAAAGGGCTCGGTCTCGCCGAGGAATTGCCCGTCCTCGCCGTTGTCGGCGGTGTCCACGGTATAGCCGGCGTCGCCCAGCGCCGATGCCAGCTGCTCGCGCAGGTTCTTGTCGTCTTCGACCACCAGCACCCGCATGCGATCAATTCCTTATCGAGTGGCGTCCACCCGGAAGTCCCGCGTGGTCACGCCATCCGGCATTCGCCAGCGGATCACATAAATGGGCCGGGGGCCGTCCTCAACCCGATGGCTGACGTACTCCCCCCCATATTGAGCGCGCAGCATGTCGATAACCTCGCGCAGCGGACGCAGCTGGCGCCGGTCGCGCTCGTCCTGAACCGGGAAAACCCAGCCCGGTTGCACTTGGACAGGCGGGGGCGCGCTCGAGGCCGGCGCGGCAGCGCAGACGAGGGCAAACAGAGCAAGAAGGAACGTTTTGGCCCGCATGACAATTCCCGTTTACGGGGAACGCTCTGAATAGGTGCTGAACAGACGGCCTAGCGCTCATCCCGGCGGGCGGGGCGGAACATAGTCCCGCTTGGACCATTTTTTCACAAATTTTCTGAGGTCTTCGTCGATCGCCTCGGGCAACACGACCTGGAGCCGCACGAACTGGTCGCCGGCGCCGGCCACCCCCTTGCCCTTTAAACGCAGCACCTTACCGGTGTTGGCGCCCGCCGGAATGGTAAGGGCCACCGCGCCGCCAGGGGTAGGCACCTGCACGCGCGCGCCCTCGACTGCCTCGCTCAGCGAAACGTTGAGGTCCATGTGGATGTCTTGGCCCTCTCGCCTGAAAAACGGGTGGGGCCTGACCTTCAACTCAACCAGCGCATCACCTGCCGGCCCACCCTGGACGCCAGCGCCGCCCTGGTTCTTGAGCCGAAGGACCTGGCCGCTTTCAACGCCGGCTGGGATCGCTACGTCGAGGGTGCGCCCCTCCGAAAGCGATATACGCCGCTTGGCGCCGCTGACGGCGTCCAGAAAATCGATGTCGAGCGTGAAGCGGATGTCTCGCCCGCGCATGCGCGAATAACCGCGCGCGCCGCCAAAGCCGGGGCCAAACAGATCTGAGAAGATGTCGCCAAGATCGAACGCGTCTTGCGGCCCGTAGCTCCCGCCCGGTCCAGGACCGGCCCCGGCGCCGGCATGTGCGCGAGCATGTTGGCGGGGCCGCGGGCCGAACGCGGCCCGTTCATTGCCATCAGCGTCGATCTCCCCGCGATCGAAGCGCGCCTTGGTTACGGGATCGGAGAGCAGGTTGAACGCGGCGGTCGCCCGTTTGAAACGCTCCTCGGCGTGCTTGTCGCTCGGCCGCACGTCAGGATGCAGCTCCTTAGCAAGCGTCCGGTACGCACGACGGATCTCGTCGGCGGTAGCGGATCGGCTCACGCCGAGGGCGGCATAGGGGTCCCAGCTCAAGTCTTGAACGTGCTCCAGCCGGCGGTTCGCAAGAATCAGACGCCGATCAGTCTGGCTCAACGCACTATAACGGTATGGTTAACTCCGTCTTCAAGCCTGTGGCGCCGGTGGCGGCGATTTGGCCGACCCGTATCCGCAACGATCCAGGCAGCGCCCCAAAGTCTGCAATCTGGGCGCTTGATGGATAGGTGTAAGCCGGAGCGCCGACCGTTAGCGCGCGCTTCACGCTCGCCCCGTCGAGGATTTCCACAAGGTAGCTTTCGCCCGAAACGCCGAGTGGCGGTTCGCCGGGTCCCCAGGCATCACCGCCCACGCGCGCGCAGCGTATCCACGAAATAGCGACATCGCCGCTAGCTGCGCGCCTTGCGCGCAGATGAACCGGCGCCCATGGCCGTGCGGCGGCACGGGGCAGCGTCACGTTGGCCTCCGAGGCGCGCGGATCAGTGGGCAGCGCGTCTGCCGGCGGCGCCGCGAGCCTCAACGCCTCGTTCCATTCGTGTGCGCCAATGTCGAGGCGCGCGAGGCGGCCATCCAGTTTGACGATTCGAGCACCAACGGGATGGGGCGCCCTCATCGCGTGCGCGGCGCCGAGCCTGCCGCGCAGAAATCCTGAGAGCTCGTATTCGCTGGTTCCTACGAGTTGGCAAGTCCGCGCTTGCACGACTTCCCACTCGCCGCCTGCTTCAATCGCGAATGCGTTTGCGCCGTCGAGCACCGCCTCCTTTGTTACGCTCGCGAGCGCTCCGCCATAGAGCTTGATGCGGACACGATTGCCTTCATCCCAACGATCGACGGGGCCAGGCCAAAGCGCCCAGACAAGTTCGCCCATGATGGCGGGCTGCTCGACAGCGCAGCGGCGCGTTTGCGCGCCGCCTGCATAGATATTGTGTGCGCCGAGCCAGGGCGCGGCGAAGATAGCAGCGAGCGGGCGCTCCTCTTCCTCCGCGCCTGGCAGCGGCGGCAGATCGAGCACGGCCAACACAGGTGTCGGGCCAAGCCCAGGCGCGGAGGGCGCATTCGGTTCCGCTTGACTCAGTTGCGGCGCGCCCGACGGGACCGAGTTCGATGTGCAGAGCCTCAGCGCCGGCGCGGCGATCCATCAACACGCGTTGGGCAATTGCCTCGGCCGCGCTCGCCTCGAGCACGAGGGGCGCCTCCATCGCTTCGACCCCGCCCTCGGCGCGATCCAATCTGCGCGCGCTCGCGCTCGCCAACAGGTAGTCTCTCGCGGCGTCGAGAAAATGCACGCGCGCCTCGGTGGGCGCCTCCGCCGGGTCGGAGCGCTGCGCATACGTGTCGGCGGCTGTCGCCGCGGTGAAGTCGCCGGCGTCGATGGCGTGAAACTGAGTCTCGTCGCGGTGGAGGAAAACGATGCGGCCCTCGCGCTCGACGGTTGTAAAATCGTAAGCGATCATCAACGGCTCGAGTGCGCCGCGCGCGCTCGATGGCGCATCGACGACATAGCCGCTTACGGCGCCAACCAGCCCCGATACATCGACCTCCGCCACGCCGGCGCGCCGGCAGAGATCGCCCACGACCGCGCCCAACTCCGAAAACCCGGCGCGCCCATTGAGCCAGTGGCCGAAGCGCCAAGACGCCGCGTCCGCCCACACGTCCGCGCGTGCGGGAAATGCAGGATGCGGACGCGCGTCCCAGCACCAAAGAAATGCTTTCTCGATCATCGGCCCGCCGGTCACCGATGAGGCGGGGTTCTCGTCGGACTCTGGATCCCAATGGCGCAAATAGGCTTCAAGCGTTCGCCGCTGGATGAGATCGTCACGCGCGCCAGTAGAATAAGGCGGCGCCGCGCTTTCAGCGCTCTTGGCATCGGTGAAGAGGTTTGGGGCGTTCGGACCCTTGTCGATGGCGGGGCAGCCCAATTCGACGAACCAAATCGGCTTCGAGTGGGGCGCCCATTGCGTCGGCGCGCCCGCGCGCACGCCGCCTGGCCGGTTGTGGTGCGCCCGAGACCAGAAATTGCGCACATCCTTGGCGCGGAAGATCCAGGGCTCGCCATGTGCGCCGTCAGTGATGGGCGTGCGCGACTGCCCTGCGCGATCCGCGGGCGAGGCGTAGTGCCAATCGTAGTGCTCGCCAGCTTCGATGCGCCCTTCCAAATATTCGGGATCGTGAATCGTGCGCGCCGGGTTCGCGTCGAGATGGGTCGCGCCCGCGCGCCAGTCCGTGAGGGGAGGATACCAATCCACGCCAACCGCATCGATATTGGCGTCCGCCCAGAGCGGGTCGAGATGAAAGAAGACATCGCCAGAGCCATCCTGCGGCTGGTGCCCGGAATACTCACTCCAATCGGCGGCGTAGGTCAGCTTTACATTCGCGCCGAGCATTGCGCGCACATCGACGGCCAGAGACTGCAGCGCGCTCACGGCTGGATAACTCGCTGGGCCATCGCGCACTGTGGTGAGCCCAATGAGCTCAGAGCCCAGGATGAAAACATCGACGACGCCGGCAAGCTGGGCGAGTTTGGCGCAGTGCAACACAAAGCGCCGATAGCCCCACTCGGCGGGCCCAGCGTAAGTCGGCGCGCCGTTTGCCGCGCCGAAATGCGAGGGTGCGGCGGCGCCGAAGAACGCCGCGACCTGGGCGCTTGCAGCCGCATTCTTGTCCGGCGATCCCGGTTGACCTGCGGCCGGGTGGAGGGTGATGCGCCCCCGCCAGGGATAAGCTGCTTGTTCGCCCTGTCCGTATGGATCGGGCAGACCGTTGCCGTGGGGCACATCCATCAGCACGAACGGATAGAGCCCGACTTTGTAGCCGCGTGCGTTGAGTTCGCCGATCGCTTGCAGCACGCTCGCGTCGCTTGGCGTGCCGCCGAACGCGGGCGCTCCCTCGAACTGACTTACGACGTGCGCACCCGCGCGCGAAACGGCGCCGGCAAACCATGCCACGGGCGTTGTTTCCTTAGCCGCGCTTTCTACGCCAGGGCGGATCTGACAAACACCGCAACGAAGATCGGTGCCGAACCACGCCACAACCAGGAGCACGCTTTCGCAATTGGGAAAGTCGGCGGCCAATTGATCGAGAGAAACGAGCAGGTTTGAGCTCCCCTGCTCGGCATGGACGTTTTCGACGATCTCTTGGCCCGGCCCAAGGCGGCGAAGCACCGGCGTCGTCGCATAGACGAATTCGCCCGACCCGGGGATGAGGCACACACCTCTTACGCGTTCTTCAAAGCGCAGGCCTTCATCGGGTTCCAGCGCCGGACGTACAATCTCGAACGAGAGCTGAGGCAGCGTGTTGCCGAAACGCTCAAGCGGCAGATCCTCGAATACGATATAGGCGAGGCCGCGATAAGCGGGCGTGCGATCGGCGCCTTCGATCGCCTCGATCAATGGATCGGGCGCCTGATCCTCTGCGCCAACATGAAGACGCCATGCCGCTTGGGACAAATCGAATGGCTCGCCGTTGGCCCAAACGCGTCCAATCCGCGCGATCACGCCCTCGCACAGGCCCACAGCGAATGAGAGCGAGTATTTGTAGCGCCGTGTCGTCGCGCGCGCGCCGCCGCCTTTGCCTCCGCCCGCTTCCTCGGTCTCGACACGCTCCTTGAAGCGCGCGGCCCAGATCACCTGGCCAGCAATGCGCACGCGGCCGTACACGGCTGGAATAGAGGCGCCCTCGGTCGAGCCCTGCAGGTGAATGTCGGTCAGCCGCGGGCCTTCGCGCGCAAAGCTTGGTCCGAACAAGCGCTGGTCGATCGAGCGCCCGAGCGCGGCCCCGCCCACCCGACCCAACGCAGCTCCAATGGTTCCGAGCACGCCGGGCAAGCGCGCGCCTATGGCTTGGCCAATCGTTGTGAGAACTAGCTCTGCCAAGGCGCTGCCCCTGGAAACGCAAACGCACCTGCAAGGCGTGCGCGCCACCACGGCGCAAACCGCGACCTCACCACCGCGCGCCCCCAATAAGCGTGGATCAAACAGGCGTCCTCATCGAGGACTGCTGCGTGCTTGGCGGGCGATGCGCGATCCATGCGAAACAACAACACGTCGCCTGGCGCGGCCTCGGCGATGACCACCTCGCGCATGTGGCGGCGAGCCGCTTCGAACAGAGTCTCGGCGCCATGTCGTTCCGCCCAATCTGGCGTGTACGCGGGCGCGGCTTCCGGTTCCTCGCCATACATGGCGCGCCAGACGCCGCGTACGAGGCCGAGGCAGTCGCAACCTGCGCCCTTGGCGCTCGCTTGGTGTGCGTAGGGCGTTCCGATCCAATCGCGCGCTTCGGCCAGGATCGCTTGTCTTGAGATCATTTGAAGCGAGAGCTTCCATCCATCGGTTGGCCGGCGATCGGTCCCGATTGCACGGCGTCATTGCCCGGCATGTGCGGGCAGCCGCGAAAGTTGAGAATATTGGCGAACTTGGCGGCGCACGTTTCGATGCGTTTGTCGCAGCCGGCGTACACGGTGAACGTCGCGCCCAGCGTAAGCGCGGGACCGGGCTGATCCAGAAGTTCGAGCAAGGCGCCGCCGCCGTCGACGCGATGGGCCGCCACTTCGCCTTCCCCGCCTTCGCTCCACTCCAAGCGCCCGCGCGTCAACCAACCTTCGGCAAACGCGCCAAGGCCTGAAGCGCGAAACGCAGCGCCCGATGCAAGCGCCGTTACGACGCCAGCGCCCTTGAAAGCAGCGGTTTCGATGTTTTTGGCGCAGCGCCCATCGCCGAGATCGGCGTCGCAATGGCGTGAGAACACACGCCCAACCGGCGTGTTGAACGGCGCCTGCAAGCCGCGCAGCTCGGCTTCAAAGGCCTGCCTCCCGCGCCGCACTTCGCCGATGCGGCCGGAAAAGAGATGCACGCGCTGGAGGGGATCGCTCCAAGCGACGCGAAAGACATCGACGCGCGCGCCGTCCCACAGCCCTCTCGTCAGATCGACCTCGCTGATCGCCTCGGACGATAGCGCGCCATGGATCGATGTGGTGTCGACGCCGAGCCCCAGGCTCTTCTCGATGACGCCCGCGCGCACCCCCGTCATTGGCTTGCATGTTAGAGCGTCGAACAGGATTGGTTGATCGTGGTCAGTGAAAGCGAAATCTGCGCCGTCCCTGCGCTTGAGGCGCCACACGTGCGCAAAGGTTGTGACGCCGCTTGCAAGTGCGGCCGCCATCCCTGCCGGAATGGAGCGCATCAGACCAATATCTCGACGAGCGGGACTGACAGCGCGCGCCCGGCGCCAAACCCGTCGAGCGACAAATCGAGCCTCTCGATGTCAAAACGCACAGGCGTGTCGAACACAAACCCCGCACCTATTTGCGCGCCAGCTGCTGGCGGGGCGGCGAGCGTCACCACGCCCGTTGCGCCCGCAACGGAAAACTGGCCCGCGCCCAGTTCGACGCCGCCCACCGCGACGCTCACGCTGCTTGCCACGGGTTTCTTGATCGGACGCGCATAGGCGCCGGCGCCAACGCCGTAAACACGTACAAGCTGAAACGCAACGGCCGCCCCATCTCCGACGCCGATGATCTGGTCGACTGGCGAAGGCGCGGCCGAAGGCGAGCACGATTTATGGTCAAACGGATCGCGGAAGCGAAATCCGCGCAGTCTTCCTCGCCGAGCTTCGAAAAAGGCGATCAGGTCGTGCAACTCGTCCAGCGTCCTGACGGCGCCGCCGATATCAAAGCGCCGCCGCCCATGCGCCCAGGGCGTGTTGCGCGCTTCGGCGCCCGAGCTGAGCGCAACGATATCGACGCGCCGCTCTGGGCCGCCGCTCGCGCCAAGCGCAAACGGCAGCGGCAACGACTTCGTCGAACGTCACAGATTTCGTCTCCCATACGCGACCGCGCGGGCGATTGCGGCGGCGATCTGTCCCTGATTGCGCGCGACGGCGTTCACATCCGCGCCGGCGCCAAGATGGAAATGCACCGAGACGGCGCCGGCGGCGCTTGCAGCGATTTCGCCAGCTTCGCGCGGCACGAAGATTTCCGGCCCGCGTTCGCCGACGAGGTAGGCGCCGCCGGCGATCACGGAACCGCCCTGCGCCTTGGCGCCGAAGAACGGGGCTTTCTCTGCGCTGGCTGTGAATATTCTGTCGAATGCCAACCTCGCGAGCTCTTCCAAGATGACGCGGGCCATTTGCTTGAATGCGGTCTCGCCATCTGCGGCGGCTCGCCCCAATGCGTGCGCAATGCGCTCGCCCGCCCGCTCAAAGGATGCGCCGACATCGTCGGCGGCGCGCTTGGCCGCCCCGCGCGCGAAATCATCCATCGCCGCCGAAGCCGCAGCAAGGTCAGCTTCGAGGTTGACCATGTCTAGATTTGGTTCAGTCATCTTACTTGTCCGGAAACCGCTCAAGCATGGCGTTAAGACCCGCGCGCGAAAGGGCATCCACGCCGGGCGGCGCTGTCAGCGCGCGCCACTCGCGCAGGCTCAGACCCCAGAAATCCCGCGCCGGCACGCCGATTCGCATCGCCCGGCGCATCCATTCTTCCCATGGCGTGCGCTCAAGGTTCATCGCCAAACGCCGCGCCAAAGGCTGCGCCCACCGCACGCGCCGCGGCGACTGGATCGATGCGTGCGCAGGCCAGCTCCGCCGTGCTCATGCCCGCGCCGGCGCCCGCCGTCAGCGCCGAGAGCACAATGATCAGGTCGGAGGCGGTCATGTGTTTGAGCCGATCGCCCAGTTCGGTAAGCGCGTGCACGTCGAACGCGGCCTCCAGTTCAGCGAGGGCGCCAAGCGTCACGCACAGGCGCCGCTGCGCACCATCGATCTCCAACACGACTTCACCGCGCGCGTGGTTTCTGAGTTCACCCATCAGAGCGCCGCGAAACTCAGCGCGCCCGCCGACGCAAGTGTGATCGCGAAGGCGGCCTCGCCGTCGTGATCGCCTGAATAGTCGAGCGCCTCCACCAGGAACGGACCGGCGAGAACGCCGAAACTCGGGATTGTCAATTCGAAGGTGCGCACGGCCTGGGCGAAGAACGCCTGTCGTAACAATCCGTCGGATGCAGCGTCCTTGAACACGCCCGCGCCGCTGACGCTAGCCGATTTCACACCCGCGCCAGCGATCAACTCGCGCCAGGCCTCCGGGCTTTCCCCGGATGTGCCGTCCACCGCGCGCGCGTTGAGCGAAATGGTCTTCGCGCGGACGCCGGCGACCGTCACGAAGTTCTCCGGTGCGCCGCCGTCGCCGATCTTGATAAGGACGTCGCGTCCCTTCTGCCCTGCCATCTCTTGTTTTCTCCTATTCGGGTTCGGTCATCGCCTTGAGGCGCAACACGCCGTGCGTCGTTCGCCCGTCGCCCGAGCGAAAGACGTCGGCAAACTGTGCAAACAGGAAGACGAGCCGCCTCCCGGTTATTGTGAGCGAAGCATCGTGCAGCGCGGCGCGCAGCGCGCCGATGATGTCGAGGGCCTCGGCCCTGCCGCCGTAGCGCGACCAGACGTGCAAGGTCAGCGCATGCTCGGTCGCTGCGCCCCCGCTGGCCTCTATTGTGCGGCTCTCGACGTGGCCCAGCGTGACATAAGGAAAGGCGACGTCGGGCGGAGGATCGTCGTAGAACCTCGCTGGATCGCCGAGCAGCGAGCGCAAGCCTGCATCAGCCATCGCCGCGCTGCGGATCGCGGCCGCCAAGGCGCGATCGCCGCTCATAGCCGCTCCTCCTCGCAGATCAGATCGATGCGCGCCGCCCCCTCGTCGCGAACGCCGACAATGCGCATCGCGCGCGCACCCCAAACAACACGCCAACCAGCGCGAACGTCGTCACGGCGATTGATCGTCAGCGCATGACCGGCAAGAGAAGGCGCGGTGTCGAACGCGACGCTGAGGCTGGCGCCATGCGCGCTCACCGCAGCCCAGACTTCGCCCGCGTCCACCCAAGCAATTGCCCCGCCGCCGAGATCGTCGCCGGTGCGCAATGGCCGCTCCAGACGCACGCGGGCGCGCTGCGCTCCGATAGCACCCTTCATAGGCGCGCCGGCGCGAATAGGCGCATCAACGCGCGCGAAGCTTCGGGGATCGCCGCCTCGCCTTGCCGTGCTTCGTAAAGCGCAGCCACGACCTGCAGCGTCGCGAGCCGCAGAGCGACGGGCAGCGCGGCGGCGTCAGCGGCAAAACCCGCATCGTATTCGATCTCGATGCCACCGGCCGCGCGCAATGTCGCCGGCAGACCGCTCTCGAATACCAGACGCGGACGATCGCCCGCACCTTCGAGCCGGCATCGGTTCGGCTCGATGATGCTTTGGGCCCCGTTCGAAGCGATCAAACGCACCGCGATGACATTTGTCACCGGCCCAAGCCCGAGCAATGCGCCGCCAACAGCGTCAGCGCGCCAGATATCGAGGCTCTCGCGCACACGCCGCGTGATCAGCGCGCGCCCGCATCCCGCCTCGACAGCCTCGCGCGCCGCGCCGATGAGAGTGGCGATGAGGCTGTCCTCGCCGCCATGATCGACGCGCAAGAACAGTTTCGCCTCGACGAGCGAGACAGGCTCGCTCGCCGGTAGCGTGACGATTGTGAGTGTCATCAGCTGAGGCCGAACTTGAGCGCCTTGATCGCGTCAAAGTTTTGCACGCCCCCGCCCACGCGCTTGGTCACGTAGAACAGAACGTAAGGCTTGGCCGAATAGGGATCGCGCAACACCCGCACGCCGGCCCGGTCGACGATCAGATAGCCGCGCGCAAAATCGCCGAAGGCGATTGCAAAGGCGTCAGTTGCGACATCGGGCATGTCCTCGATCTCGGCGATCTGATAGCCGAGCAGGCTTGCCCCGCCCCCATCGTTGGGCTCCCAGATGTAGCGCCCATCCCCATCCTTGAGCTTGCGCACAGCCGAGACTGTTTTGCGGTTCATCACAAAACGCGCATTCTGCCGAAACTGCGGCTTAGGCGCGTACACAAGGTCGATCACCTTATCGACGGGGTTTATTGCAGCAAAGCCGCCGGCAACGCCTGTGGCCACGTACCCGATCTTGCCCCACACATGGCTCGCTTCGGCGACCTTGTCATAATCCAAAAAACCCTTCGGCTTGTCGGCGCCGTCGCCATTGACGAACGCGGCGCGCTCTTGGCCGGCGAATGCCTCCTCCACCTCGCTTGCAATCCACTCCTCCAGATTGACGAAGCTGTCGTCGAGCAAGGTCTGGGTCGCGGCGAGATTGGCATAGAGCTCTGCAGTCGGAAACTCGAGGAGAGCCAGGGTCGGCGTCGAAGTCTGTGCGCGAGCGCCGGTCTCCCCGACCCAGCCGACGCCGGCGGCTGTGAGGCTGATCGGCTTCTTGAATACATTTGCGCCAGTGGTTCGCACGGTCGCGATTTCGCGCATCGGCGACGCTTGGCGCAGGCGGATTTCGATCATGCGATCGAGTTCGGCAGGCGCGACGTAACCGCCGTCCGGGTCAGAACCGACGGACAACGCCTTCGCCTCGAACTGGGTCAGCGCCGAAACATCGCCGCGGCGCAGGTACGCGCTCCACGCCGATTTGTGCTCGGATGTGGGGGGTTCGGACGCCAAGCCGGGCCGGCGGCCGCTCAGCGCGGCCCGCTCTATCAGCGATTTCTGTTCGCTCAAGGCGCGATCGATGCGATCGACTTTTTCTTCAAGCAAAACATCTGCGCGCTTGTGCTCCAACGCCGACAAACGCGCATCGTTGGCGGTCTTGAACTCCTCGAAAGCGCGCAACAGCGCGTCCTGCGCGCCGATGGGCGCGGCTTTTGTTTCTTTTCTCACGTCTTTCTCCTCAAGCAACAACGCAGATCTCGTTCCGCACATGCGACAGCCGCCCTTGCGGCTGCATCGGTTGGGTCACAATGGACACTTCCAAGACATCGATCTCTTCGAGCACACGACCGGCGCCAGCGCGCCGCGCGCGGATAGGAATGAAGCCGATCGAGAGCCCATCGACGCCGCGCGCGAGCAGGCGCTTGGCGCGCGCCGCGCCAGCCAGGTCGTTACGAATTTGCCCGCGCACGAACAGGCCGCGCCCGTCTTCAAATACTTCGAACCAACATCCGGCCAGCAAACGCCCCTCATGCTCGACCAGCATGGGCAAGGGCGCGGTGCGCCGCGCCAGCGAGGCGGCGAAGGCGCCAGCGCGCACTACTTCGCCCATCTGATCTTCCACGCCGAACAAAGCGGCGTAGCCCTCCACCATCATTCGTCGAGGCGCTCTTCAATGCGCGTGAGAGATCGCCGCGCCTCAACCAATTGTTCCTCCAAGCGCGCGAGGCGTTCGGCCACTTCGGGTTGGGTGGCTACGGCGCGCTCGACATTTTCCAAGCGCGCAGCGGCGCGCCCGGCCCAAACCAAGGCTCCAGCGGTTTGCAGCAGCAAGGCCAATATGAGTGCGTAGGTTATGCGCGGATCGAACGTCATCAGTGCACGCGCTCCGGCGCGTCGAGGCCCGCGAGCCGACGCTTTTCGGCCTCACTCAAGAAATCCGCGGCGGCGAGCCTTGCCCAAAGCGCCTCGCGCTCGACCGCCAGGGCCGCGACGCTATCGAGATCGACGCAAACGCTTGCGGGCCCGGCAGCCGACCAGCGATCGCCAAGCCAGGCTTCGATTCCGCACGCCGCTTTTTGCGCGAGGGGCAGCGCAGTTTGGCGCCAAAACGCGAGATTAGCTTCGCGGTAGTTCGAGTACGTGTTGTCGCCGGGGATGCCGAGCAGCATAGGCGGCACGCCGAACGCCAGCGCGATGTCGCGGGCGGCTGCATAACGGGCTTCGATGAAATCCATGTCGGACGGCGTCAAGCTCATGGGCCGCCATTCGAGGCCGCCTTCGAGCAGCAACGGGCGCCCGGCATTTGCAGCACCTACGTGCATGTCCTCGAGCTCTTGCTTGAGCCGGCGAAATTGCTCCTCGCTCAAGCGGTCGGCGCCGCCCGCGCCGGTGAAGACCAACGCGCCGGAGGGGCGCGCGGCATTGTCGATCAGCGCCTTGTTCCAGGCGCCCCCGGCATTGTGGATGTCGATCGAGAATGCCGCGGCTTCCATCGGCGATAGCCCGTACCAGTCGTCGGCAGGATGGAAGAGCTTCAGGTGCAGGATCGGCGCGTCGTTACTGATCGGATCGCGCTCGAATCGGCGCACGTTGGGGCCGACCCGATGCTCCCAGCCGATGGGCCACCCGTCAGCGCCGGGAACAACGCTCACCCTATCTGGGCGCAGCACATAGATTTCCGAGGGCTCCGCGTCGTCGATCGCAGCCGCTTCCAGGTAAGCATTTCCCGCAACTTGCAGATGGCCGTAAAAGGATTCCAATAGCTCCACACCGGTTTGTTCAGGATTGGGGCGCGCCAAAATGCGCGCCAACGGATGCTCGACCGGGCTCACCTTCAGCGGCGCGCTGGCGGCAGCCTCGGCGATCATGCGCACGCAGCGATACGCGATGGCGTTTTTGGAGTAGCCTTCGCGCGCAAACACTGATGGATCGCGCGACGACCACACAGGGCGTCCCGGCGCGTGCCAGGCCAGCAGCTTTCGCTCCACACCCCAAGGGACGCGGAATTTCCACAACCAATCGAACATGAGCTCAGCCTTCGTCAGAGCAACCGCGCACGCGGCCCTTCGCCGCGCGCAAACAAGTCGGTCAACGCCCAAACCAGCGCATCGACGCGGTCCGGGCTTTCACTGAAGCCTTCGGCGCCAAACGCGCACATCTGGTCCTCAAGCGCAGGGAACGCGCCTCCATGGCGCACGCGCCGCTGCGCGTAGAGGGCCGCAATCGGCTCAGCCCGCGCGCGTTTCCCATCGCTCGCGCGCACCAAGCGCACAACTGCATCGGGCGCGGCCGCCTTCAAGACGGCGCGAACCATTTCCCCGCCATTGTTGGCTTCCGCGACTATGGCTTCCGCGCCAACCGAACGCGCCAGTTCCCCTGCCCGGCCGGCCCATACATTGGGCGCAACACCCTGCACGCTTGCGTCCGCGAGCACGACCGCCCTGCGCTGGCCGCCTTCGCTCCATGCGCCTGCGGCGACAATACCGCACGTCGCCGCCGAAGGACCGACCCCCGCGGGCGGATCGACGGCAACCACGACGCGATCGAGCGATGGGCGTTCGCTCATTCGAAGGCTCTCGATGTCGCTGCGCGACCAAAGCGCGCCTTCAAGATCCTCGATCAGCTCGCCGAGCAATTCCTGCCGATGACGCGCCGTACCCGCCCAGCGTTCGTTCAGAGACTTGATGAAGTCCGGCGCAACGTTGAGCTTATTGTCCCAGGTTGTGGAACGGGTCACTGCTGTATCGGGCGCGCCCATCAGGCGCTGCAGGGCTCGCATCGGTCTTGGCGTGGTCGTGATCATAATGCGCGGCTTGGTCCCCAATCTCAGTCCGTGTTCCAAAGCCGAGAGTGTTTCTTCCGCGTGACTCCAGAAACACAACTCGTCGGCCCAGGCGGCGTCGAACTGGGGGCCGCGCAAGCTTTCAGGGTCCTCAGCAGAGAACGCATGCGCCTGTGCGCCGTTAGCCCAAAGCACCCGACGGCGGCTGGCTTCATAAACTGGCCTCTTGCTCCCAAGAGAGCGCAAGCCCGAATGCCCTTCGATCATGACTTCGCGAACGTCGTGAAATGTCGGCCCGATGAGCGCGATGCGGCCGGCGCGCCCGTAACGCGCCTGCGCGTTGACCCACTCGGCCCCTGCGCGCGTCTTGCCGGCGCCGCGCCCTCCAAGAAATACCCAAGTCCGCCAAACGCCGTCGGGGGGCAGTTGCGCTGACCGGCCCCAGCACTGCCAATCATTCAGCGATGCCAGTAGCTGCGATGCGCTCCAATATCTCAGGAGGCGCTCCGGCAATATCTGCCTCCGCGAATTTGGCAAATCGGCTGCGTAGCTCGGCCAGAACGGCTTCTTCATCTTCCTCCTGAACGGGCGTTCGCGCCGCCATCAGCGCTGCGACATCTTGTTCCGCGCGCGCCATGGCCGACACTGCCTTGGCAATGCGTTCGGCGCCGGCAGCGTTTCCGCTGCCAAGCATTGCGGCCGCCTCCTCGAGCGCCGCGCTGACAATCTCCGACCGCCTCATCGTGACCTTCCTCAATCTGAATTCTCGACCGTGGCTGAACTCTACCAGCGCACCGTCCCGGTCGGATTGATTTTCCGCGCCGCGCAGGCGCAACAAGGCCCAGAGCGCCGTTTCTTCGTGGATAGAGCCAATTCTATCCCCCTTATTTCCCTGGTCAGAATTCGGCCATACCTCTATTGGACACAGCCGCCGGAGACAGTTTTGTCAGAAAACCGCCCAGATTTTCGTCGCGGCATCGATTGGGCCAAGTTGCGCGCGGCCGCCGCCCAGCAGCACCTAGCCCAGATGATCCAGCAGCGTGCTCGCCTAACCTGGCGTAGGGCGGCCAGCATCGCCGCGGGTTTGGTTTTGCTCGCGGTCTTTTCTGTTTGGGTTTGGATTTACTGGGGATTGCCCCGCGTGCCCGACGCGGAATCGCTTTGGGCGCTCAATCGCCAGGCCTCCGTGATGTTCGTCGACCGCGAAGGCGACATCCTGGGCGTACGCGGGGCGTACTACGGACGGCGCGCCCCGCTCTCGGAATTGCCCGATTACGTGCCGCAGGCCTTTCTCGCGATCGAGGATCGCCGCTTCTATCAGCACGAAGGCGTGGACAGGATGGCGGTCATGCGCGCCATCCTGGCCAACCTGCGCGCCGGCGAAACCGTGCAGGGGGGATCGACCATCTCACAGCAACTCGCGCGCAATCTCTTTTTGACGCGCAGGCAAACAGTGAACCGCAAGCTGCGCGAAATGGTGTTGGCTTCCCGCATCGAGCGCAGGCTAACCAAGGATGAGATTCTCGAACTCTATCTCAACCGCGTCTATCTGGGCGACCAAGCGTACGGCGTAGACGCAGCGGCGCGTCGGTTCTTCGGCAAGACGGCGGCGGAACTGACGCTCGCGGAGGCTGCGATGATCGCCGGCTTGCCGAGAGCGCCGTCCGAGAATGCGCCAACGCGCAATCTCGAGGGCGCGGTCGAACGCCAGCACGTGGTTCTCGACGCGATGGTGGAGGCAGGCTTTATCTCGCCCGAACAACGCGACGAGGCGCGCGCTCAGCGCATCCGCATTGTCGAACGGCCCGATAGCGAACGCTCCATGGGTTACGCGTTCGATCTAGCTGTAGAACAGGCGCGCGCCGCAATCGGCGACAATACGCCCGACATCGTCATCCACATGACAGTCGATCGCCAGGTGCAGGAGGCAGCGGGCAGTTCCATCCGTCGCCGTCTAGGCAATCGCGCATTCGGGCGCCGTCCGCTGCAGGCTGCATTCATGGCCGTGGACCGCGAAGGGGGCATTCGCGCGCTCGTTGGCGGCACCGATTACGAGACGTCGAAATTCAATCGCGTGACCCAAGCGCTGCGACAACCGGGATCGGCGTTCAAGACTTTTGTGTACACCGCAGCGATCGAGGCGGGGCTCGACACCGAGGACGTGCGCTATGACGAGCCCGTCGTGATCGATGGCTGGCGGCCGCGCAATTATGACGACGGCTATCGCGGCGCTGTGACGCTGCGTACGGCTTTCGCCCAATCCATCAATACGGTCGCCGCGGAGGTGGCCGATGAAGTGGGGCCGCGCCGCGTGGCGGATGTCGCACGTCGCCTTGGCGTCACCTCGATGCCTGATCGCGGCGCCTTCGTGCCGCCCTCGATCGCCTTGGGTTCGATCGAAACCACCCTATGGGACATGACCTCCGCCTTCGCCGCCTTCATGAACGACGGCTTGCGCGTCGACGCCCACATCGTGAGCCGGGTGACCAACGCCGCCGGCCAGGAGCTCTACGTTCGTCCGGCCGATCAACCCCAGCGCGTTCTGGACGAAGGCGTCGCGCGACGAATGACCAGCATGATGGGCGCGGTCGTGCTGCGCGGCACGGGAACGGCGGCGCGCCTCGACCGCGACATCGCAGGCAAGACCGGCACCAGCTCCGATTGGCGAGACGCCTGGTTCGTCGGCTACTCGGCCGACTTCACCGCCGGCGTCTGGGTCGGCCACGACGACTTTACCTCAATGGGCCGCACTACGGGCGGCACGTTGCCGGCGCAGATCTGGGCCGACGCCATGCGCGTGGCCCACCGTGACGTGGAAGCCCACCCGCTGCCGGGCATCGAGCAGCCAGCCTACACACCACATCAGGTCGAAATGGCGAGCTTCTTCGACGAATTGGCCGATGCATTCGGCGAGTCCAAGATTGAAGGCTTTCCGGACTTGCCGGAAATCTTTCAATAGCACTTCAGCAGGAATTGGGTAACCACGCTGCGTTCGCAGGTTGGCAAGATTTGTTTACGCGCCGCCGCTATCGTCCTTGGCGCCACAAACGACAAGGACGGCCATGTCGAACTCGCGGTTCGCCAAACTGATTGACCTCGCCAGGGCGCCCGACAGCGGGCTCCGCCGCGAATTGCTTAATGAGGTCACAGAGCTCTTCTTTCAGAGCTCGGGCCAGCGCAGCGGCCGCGAAACGGTCCTGTTCGACGAAATACTTCAGCTCATCGCAGCCGAGATGCAGGACAACGTCTTGGAGGAACTGGCTGAGCTCTTCGCCGACGCCAGGGACGCGCCAATTGGGCTGATACGCGACTTGGCTGGGCATTCGTTCGGAATAGCCAGACCCGTTTTGCAACGCAGCATGGTTCTGGACGACCAAACCCTCCTGCGCGTAGTCGCCTACCAGAGCCAGCAACACATCAAGGCCATCGCAGAGCGGCCCGTCGTCAGCGAGACAGTGGCGAACGCTATTGTCACGCACGGGGACGACAGCGCGCTCGACGCGCTCTTGCGCAATGAAGGCGCGGTTATCTCGCGCGCAAGCATGGAGAACGCCGTCGATCGCACGCGGCGCAACTCGCGGCTGCATGAAGCCTTCGTGAAGCGTCGCGATGTGCCGCTCGACCTCTTGAACGAAATGTATTTCCTGGTGGAGAGCCGGCTTCGCGATCAGATCATGAAGCGCAATTCGAGTGTGGATCAGGCCACCCTTGACGCGGCGCTCGCCAAGGCGCGCGAGCGGGTCAGCAAATCAGTCGCTGACACCAGCGCAGAAGCGCGGCGCGCCCATGCTTTCATCCTCGTCAGGAAGGGCGCCGGCGAGTTGGATGCGCGCCTCCTGGTTTCCCTGCACCGCGAAGGCAAGCCGCTGCATGTCCTCTACGGGCTCGCGGAACTCACCCAGCTTGAGCCTGCGACCGTCGCCGATCTCCTCGAACGGCGTGACGTCGATGGGCTCGCCATGGTGTGCCGCGCAGCGAATATCGAGCGACCGCTGTTCGTGACGCTTGCGGTCCTGACGTGCGGCGGCGACGACGCCATGAATTTGGCCGAGGAGTTTGGGCGGATGTACAATTCCGTTCCCGTCGAAGCAGCCCAACGCGCGATGCGCTTTCTCAAGCTGCGTAAAACCACGACCGCCGAAAGCAATGCGGCTTAAGTTGCTTTAGAAACTTCTGGCTCTAAAGCGCCTTTGGACCTCAAATGCGACAATGAGCCCGATCCAAGCCCTGAGGCCGACGCTTCAGGCCGCGCGCTCCTTGGATGCGCTGAAACGGATCGCTGGGTTCTTATCCTTGACGTAGCCGATTTCCCACGCGCTCTTGCCCAGGAAGACGGGCGAGCCGTCGACATCCTCGGCCATCTGCGCCTTTGACTTTTCCAGGAACGCTTCGATGTCGGCGCGCCTCTCGGCGCTGATCCAACGCGCGGCTTGATACGGCGAGATCTCGAAAATGACTTCGAGCCCGTATTCGGCCTTCATCCGCTCATCGAGTACGTCGAACTGCAGCATGCCAACCGCTCCCACAACGAGATCACCGCCGCTCACCGGTTTGAACACCTGCGTTACGCCCTCCTCGCCAAGCGCCTCCAGCGCCTTGCGGAGATGTTTTTGCTTGAGCGGATCGCGCACGCGCACGCGCTTCAGTATCTCTGGCGCGAAGTTCGGGATGCCATGAAAGACGACATCACCGCTTTGCGACAATGAATCGCCGACGCGAAGCCCTCCGTGGCTCGGAATGCCGATCACGTCGCCGGGAAACGCCTCATCGGCGATTTCGCGGTCCTGCGCCATGAACATGAGCGGATTGTGGACGTTGAAGCCCTTTCCAGCCGCCGTCTTCAGCGTCATTCCGCGCTGGAACTTCCCCGAACAGATACGGAAGAAGCCGACGCGATCGCGGTGCTTTGGATCCATGTTCGCCTGAATCTTGAACACAAAACCCGTTACATCGGCGCGCCCCGGTTCAACCTCCGTTTCGCCGGCCTTCACCACCGCCTTCTGCGCGCGTGGGGGCGGGGCATGGGCGGCAAGTCCCGCAAGCAATTCCAACACGCCGAAACGCCGTAGCGCAGAACCGAAATAGACCGGCGTCATGTGTCCGTCGCGAAACGACGTCAGCTCGAATCGCGGCAGGCCCTCTCGCGCCAGGGCCGCTGTCTCCTCAAGCTCGACGCGTACGTCCACTCCCACGCCCTGCAGAAAATCAGGTGCGGCGCGTTTTTGGCGCGCCTGGCTGGCAAAGCCTTGTTCGCCCGCCTCCAGGCGCTTGAACGGCACGAACTCGTCGGTGTTGAGGTCGAGCATGCCGGCAAAGCGCTGTCCCGACGCGGCCGGCCAGAACATCGGCGACGTATCCATCGCCAGCTTCGAATGGATTTCGTCCAGCAGAGCGAACGGATCGAGGGCTTCGCGATCCATCTTGTTGATGAACGTTGTGATGGGGATGTCGCGCAAACGGCACACCTCAAACAGCTTCAGCGTCTGCGGTTCGATGCCCTTGGCGGCGTCGAGCACCATGATCGCTGAGTCAGCGGCCGTGAGCGTGCGATAGGTATCTTCCGAGAAATCCTCGTGGCCCGGCGTGTCCAACAAATTGAACACAAGGCCATCGTGCTCAAACATCATCACCGACGAGGACACCGAGATGCCGCGCTCGCGCTCGATCTTCATCCAATCCGAGCGCGTGCGCCGCGCCTGCCCGCGCGCAGCCACCGCGCCGGCCAAGTGGATCGCGCCCCCCGCCAGCAACAAGGCTTCGGTCAGCGTTGTCTTGCCGGCGTCGGGGTGCGAGATGATCGCGAACGTACGCCGGCGCGCGGCCTCGGTGGCGGGGTCGGAGGACATGAAACCCTAATCTTTAGCGAAGCGGGGCGTTTACGCCGGGGCGGCAGCCCGGGCAACCTTCATTGCCTCCTAAAGCGTCGGACCTCAAATAAAGCAACTTTGGACTTTTAATTCGCTCAGAGCCCGCCATCGAAACGAGGCGAATGCAAAGTCCGTTGCTTTAGACCGCAGAATCCACGTGCTCCTCCAGAAAATGCCGCCCTTGCTTGTCCTCGATCTCGACCACCCATAGGTCCGGATCGGTTTCGGCGCGCTTGGCGATATGGGCATCGACGGCGCGTTCATCCTCACCCAGCGGCCCCGCCGACAAATCAAGCCAGACGCGATCGCCAGCGCCATCACGCGCGGGCGCATAGAGCCGCGCGCGCCCGTCGAGGGTGGCGACCTTGACCAATACCGCCCCCGCATCGGCGTCGCCCTTGCGCACGACGGCCGCGAAAGCGCCGGCGATCTCGGCCCGTCTGATCAGGGCGCTCGCCCAGAAATCGGTCTTCAGTTCAGCCATGGCCGCCCTCGCGTTCACCAGAACGCAACGACCTTACCCTATCCTTTACCTCTTCCATGCGCGCCCCGATCCTTGCCGCCGCCCTCGGGGCCTTCCTTCCGCTCGCCGCCTTTGCCGAGGACGATGCTCCCAATGCGCGTGCGGCGTTCGTCGAGCGGCGCGGGCTCGTTGAGGCCGACACAGCCTGCCGCCTGTTCATCCCGAGTATTCGCGACGCCTTGCTGGTGGGCGTGGCCCAAGCCGAAGGCTCCCTACTGCGCGCCGGGTGGTCGAGCGGGCAGGTGCGCGAGTTGGAGCACGCCGTTGTGGGCGCCGCGCGCGGCAGGGCCTGCGCCGACACGCGCACGATTTCGGCAGCCGCGGTCGCGCGCAACGGATTTTCCGGCTGGGTCAATGCCGGATCGATGGAATTCCCCGGTTGGGAGCGGAGCTGGACTGCGCGGCGCACAAATCTGGCTGACGGTTGGCGGCTAAGTCAAAGCGTGGAGGCGCCGGTCGCGGCGACCTTCGGCGTGCGCGATCGCGACGGGGCCCAACACCTTTCACTCGTTGTTCCGCTCGCACGCGGCCAAACCTTACCCACCTCGGCCACTCTCGCGCTGCGCGATCCGGCGCTCCCGCGCGCTTCCGAGGTGAGCTTGCCCCAACGCATCGCTTACGGGCTCGAAGCAGGCGCACCCACCATCGCCACGGTCAAGACTTTTGCATCAACGCGAACGATTGAGAGCATCGACGGCGGCCGCACCCAGATCGTTTTCGCCTTTCCCGACGCGGCATTTCGCGATCTCCTTGCACTCGACCCGCGCGAAACCGCTGAAATCCGGCTGGCCAACGGCCGGGTCACGCAGCGTCTGTTGATTGAGGTCGGCGATGTCGCAGCCGCCCGCGCGTTCCTGACGATCCGCCGTTAGTCCTGTGCGAGCACCGGCAGACTAACCCGCACCAAGGCGCCACCGCCGGGCGCATCGTGGAAGCTCAATGTCCCGCCATGCAGCGCGGCGAGCGCACGCACCAGGGACAATCCAAGGCCCGTGCCTTCCGCCTGCGCGCCCGCCGCGCCGCGTTCATAGGCTTGACCCAGACGTTCGCGTTCGGCCTCGGGAATGCCGGCGCCGTTGTCGATGGTGTCGAGCGTCAATGCGCCCGCCGCAACCGACGCCGATACGATGACTCGCCCCCCTTCGGGAGTGAACTTCACCGCGTTGCCGAGCGTATTGATGAGGATGCGCTTCAGCGCGCGCTCATCGGCTCGCACAAGGAGCGGCGTTTCCGGAGTGATCATGCCGAGATTGATCGATTTCTTGGTTGCTGCGTCAGCGCTGAGGCGCACGACATCCTCGACGACGCTCCTGACGTCTAAGCGCACCAAGTCGAGTTCGTAGCGCCCCGATTCAATACGCGACAAGTCCAAAAGGTCGTTCACCAAACTAAGCAGATGGGCGCCGCTGCGGCGTATGAGCCCGGCATATTCAACGTAGCGTTCGTCGACATCACCGAAAATCTTGCGCTCGATCATCTCGGAAAAGCCCAGGATGTGGGTGAGCGGCGTGCGCAGCTCGTGCGAGACCTCCGCTACGCGCTGCCCAAGCTCGTTCCGCGGGGGCGCGCCCTTTCTGATCGCCACAAGCGCGAAGGCGAGCGCCAATGAGGCAGCCCCAAGGATGGTTGGGTACAGACCCAGCGCAACGCCCTCGCCAGGGCGTCCCAGAACGCCGGCAAGAACGTACCCCGCCATTGACGCCGCCGTCGCCACCGCCAGCCAAGGTCTGCCGAGCCCGACGACACAGGCAGGCCCAAGCGCCAGGCAAAGTATCGCAGGAGACGAAAACCCGCCTGCGCCTGCGGCCAGACCCGTGGCGGCTACGATCCAGGCGGTCGTCCAGCCAACCGCGCCCCAGCGCCACCCGAGCCATGGCAGCAACAAAAAGCCCGCCAAGGCCGGTGATAAGGCGAGGGCGAGGGCGCTTGCCACCGCCCTAGGTTCGCCCCCGAAACCAAGTGAAACGAGAGCCCCAAGAGCGGCTACACCGGCCCAGCCCCAGCATAACCAGGCGATCCTAACGCTGCTGGGCACTGCTTTTGTTGCGGGAGTTACGGCCAGTTGTGTTGACACCGAAAGGAGATCCGCGAGTAAAAGACTTCTTAACGCGATGGGGCTCATGCTGCCCTCGAAGATTCTTCGGCGAAAGCGAACTCGCCAATCGTAGGAATTAGGAGCTGACCCCCATGCGCAGCCTTGCGGTCTGGACCACCACAGCCGCCGTCGCCCTGATCGGCGCCGCCAGCGCCCAAACCGCCCCTGCCTCAGAGGCGGGCGCGGCCGAGTTGCAAACCGCGATCTCAGCCTATGCCGCCTATCAGAGCGACGTCTCGGAATTGCGTACGTCGCCGGTCGGCAACGCCAACCAGCTTGAATCCGTTATCGACCGCGTGGCGCGCCACAACCGCGATCAGCTGACCCGCGGATGGGTCGCCTATGGCGCGTCGACGGCAGCGCAATCGCCTGCGTTCGTGCAGGGCGTGCGCGACGCCGCGGCCTATTACGGGCGCGACGCCGTGATCTGGGCGGTCAGCGTCGACCCTTCCTACGCACGCGGCCTGCGCGGCGGCAATGAAGCTACACGCATGCTGTTGGATTCAGCCAATGCCGATTCCGCGCGCATTATCGGCGTCGCCGATCGCTATCGTGAAATGGCTTACACCATCCAGCGGCAGCGATGGGCCAATGCGGTGGCGCCCCAGCAAGCCTCGCGCGTGCAGCGCGTGCGCGCCCTTTCGGTCGCGGGCGCGCCTGCGTCGGCGGTGCCCTCCGAAGTGTCGCCCCGCCTGGCCGTTGCGCCGCTGAGCCACTCGCCGTCGTCGGATCCCACCACGCTGGGCGGTCGCCGCTTCTGGGATGCTTTGCGCGGCGGGCCGGAGGTCGTTGAGGTCTCCTCCAGCCCCATCACTTATCAGTGGCGTGTCAACCTCACACGCGGGGAAGCGCTCGACCGCATGGCGGCAGTCGCGGCGCTGCAAGCGCTAGACGCAATCGACACCAACCAAAGCGCCGTCACGCGGCTCATCAGCGATCCGAGGTCGCGCGACTGCTTCGAGATGGCGCAATTGCAGATGTATCAGTGCATGTCCGCGGCGCGCTTCCGTTATGAGAACGCGTTCTGCCTCGGCCAGCACGGTTTACGCGATATCGGAACCTGCATCGGCGCAGTGGCCCAACCGGACGCCACCGCAATGAGCCCGATCCCGAACGCTGGACACGGCGGGCGCGACTGATCCCCTGCTTGCGCCCACCCCATGGAGGGCGCATCTGCAATGCATGGGCGATATCGACCGATCCATCGCTGAGTTAGTCGAGGAGATGAGCTTTCTTCCCGATTGGGAGGAGCGCATCGCGCACATCATCGAGATGGCGCGTACGCTCGCGCCGCTTTCCCCATCTGAGCGCAACGAAACGACGCGCGTGCGCGGATGCGCAAGCCAAGTATGGCTCGTCTCCGAGCGACATCCACAAGCGCCGGGGAAGCTCTGTTTTCGCGGCGATTCCGACGCCCAGCTGGTGCGCGGGGAGATTGCCATGCTGCTGCGCATCTTCTCCGGGCGCACGCCCGAGGAGATCCTGGCCATCGACCCGCGCGCGGTGTTCGAACGCCTGGGCTTGAAGGATGCGCTGACCATGCAGCGCTCCAATGGTCTGTTTTCGATGATGAGTCGCATTCAAGCCGAGGCGGGCGCCGCACTATTGGCCTGAGCGCCACGCCGCTAACTGCGCCAAGCCTAGCTTCAGCGCCAACTTCCCTGAGCGCGCCGGCCAGTTCTCCGCGCGTTCGAGCGCCTCCAGGCCGTCTTCGTGCAAGCACACGCGCTCGACCACCCGGCGCATCGGCCGCGCGAGCGCTTCAAGCGCGTCGGCGACGCGCCGGCGCGCATCGCACCGATGCGCCATGGCATGTTCGCGCGCGTTGCCTGCTCCGCGAGCGTTGGAGGCGATCGGCGGGGCGCTCCAATCCGAGCCACGCACGACGCCGATCTCACCCAATTCCCAATCGCTGCGCAGCTGCGCGGCCGCCGCCAACTCCGCGGTGGTGAGCCATGGCGATCCGGTGTTGTCGCGTAATTGGGCCAGCCGGCGCAGCGACGCGTGCGTCTCGAATCCGCGCGCGAGGTGCATATCCCCGGCACGATCAATAACAGCGCGATCGGTCACAGGCCGGTGCTGAGCTGAAAACGCCTCACCGGGCGAGGCCCTTGTGCGGCGCGTGCGGGCGCGCCCGCCGGCGCTCAGAACAAAGCCTTCACCCTGGGCCACGATCGCGCCAGAAGCCTCCAGCTCGCGAACGGCGCCCGCCTTCAGGCGCAGAATTGGACGGCGGCGCTGATCGTTGCCTGGAAAGATCGCGTAGTGAGCGCCGTCTCGCGTTCGCGCGAGCGTCGCGCCGGCGCCGCTTAGCCGCTCAAGCGCGCGGTCGATCGCAGGCGTACTCATGCGCGAGCCAGGCGGCGCGCGCTGCGCAGTGGAGCACCCCGCACGGCAGCCTCCAGCGAAGCGATCCAACGATCAAACTCGCGATCGTCGCGCCGGTCTTCGATTTGGTGGCAAGCGTGCGCTACAGTGGAGCGGTCACGGCCGAAGGCGCTCGCCACCTTGGCCAAGCTTAGTTCAAACCCAACATGACAAAGATACATCGCAACTTGCCGCGCGAACGCAGCCTGTTTGCTTCCCCGTGTGCGTTGGGTGATCTCATCGAGCGGTACGCCCAGGGCGTACCCCGCCACCCCGCCCGCCAGACGGGCCGCGGCCACATCCTCCTGACGCTCTTCGTCCACCCCCATATCCCAACTCCTCCAGCACTACGACCGCCCTGCCCGGACGGCCGGAAACTTAACGCGGCGGAGTCGGTGTTGGATAGATTTTTTCCTATTAACGGGAAATTATTCCTATTTATGCACTTGACAAAAGCAACCCAATCCCTAGATTGCGGGCATGGCAAAGAAGCCCGCCCCCGCCAACCTGACGGACCCAATCTTCTCGAATGAGGAAGCCGCCCGGGCGCACTTTAAGGCGTTGCGCTGGGAGGGCGGCGTTCCGGTCTGCTTCCACTGCGGCGTGATCGGCAACGCGGTGCTGGTGAAGCGCGACGACAAGAAGGTCGCCAAGCGCAAGAAGCACGCCCGCGACGGCCTCTACTACTGCCGCGATTGCGGCGGGCAGTTCACCGCGACGATGGGCACGGTCTATGAGGACAGCCACATTCCGCTGCACAAGTGGTTGCTGGCGACGCACCTCATGAACTCGTGCAAGCGCGGTGTCTCCGCTGCGGAGCTGCAACGCCAGCTTGGCCTAGGTTCATATCGCACGGCTTGGTTCATGGCGCACCGGATACGCGAAGGCATGGGCGAAAGCGTCAAGGGCCCGCTCGGGGGCGATGGGCAAATCGTCGAAGCTGACGAGACTTACTATGGCCGATCAAATGCAGGGCGGAGCGCGCGCCATCCGTCGCGCTCAAGCGCTAGGCACAAGCACAAGGATCAGCGCCCCAAGCGCGCCGTGGTCGCACTTGTCCAACGCGGCGGCAAGGCGAAGGTGTTTCACGTCGCTAGTGCTGACAAAGAGACGGTCGCATTCATCGTGCAGAAGCACGTTGATCCGGCGTCGCGCCTGCACACGGACGAAAGCCGTCTCTATTGGGGCGCCGATCAACACGCCGCGACGCACGAAACCGTGACGCACAGCGGTGGGGAGTATGTGCGCGATGACATTCACACGAACTCAGTTGAAAACTTCTTTGGCCAATTCAAGCGCGGCATGGTCGGCGTTTACGGCCACTGCGATGAAAAGTACCTGGCGCGCTACCTCAAAGAATTGAGTTTCGCCATAACCACCGTGTGAAGCTCGGGTTCACAGACAAGGAGCGTGCGACGCTGGCTGTTAAAGGCGTAGTCGGCAAGCGTCTCACGTTGAAGATACCTAAAGGCCAGCACGCCCCCGCGTAAGCGGAAACGCCAGCCAGACCATCCGCAAGGTTGGAACCCCTACGAGCCGCGTTTGCCTTTCGACTTTGAGGAAAAGTGAGTCGGACGTTTGGGTTCGCCCTTTTGCGTCTGGGGCGGCATTCGTATCATTCGCTTTATGGTTTCGTCGCGACGCTTTGCGGTTTCGGCGGCGCTTCTTTGGGCGTCAGGATCATCTGCCATGAACATCACCTCTGATCGCTTCTCAGACCTTCCTGAAAACGAGCGTCCGCATGCTGCGACGCTTCGCACCAATCTGGAAAGCCTCTATGGGTACGTATTCCGGTTCGACGACGCCCTAGCTCTCTTCGACTACTGCCTCGACAAAATTGAGCCTGTCCTGTCCGATGACATGCGCAACTTCCTCGCATGGCAGCATGTTGCCTGTCGCGATGCATCGGTGACCATATGGCATTTCGCGAACGCCATCAAACATGCAAGGCAATGCCTTGCCCGTTGCCCGTCGCTCTCTGCGTGCGCAGACCACGATGAGATCAAGCGTCTGGAAAAGCGGTTTGGCGGAGACTTTCCGCACCATAAGCAGCTCCGCCACGTCGCGGGCCACCTTTCGGATATGCTGGCAAGCGAAACTGATCAGGCCAAGCACTTCATTGCCGCAGACGAGCGCAATCGCAGCCGGTCCAGAAACACGTTCCAACAAATTTCGGGACGTGAGTATGCCGCCGTCTTTGAGAAACAGCGCGTTGTACTGGAAATGAGCCAAACGACTAGAAGCAATCTGGCAAGATGGCGAGACGAGGTAATCGCGGCGTACGGCGCTATTCTTGAGGCGTACCGCGCCCAATAAGGTTCTTGGCGATGGCAATAAAATCAAAGTCTCCGTCGACCACCACGCTCGTCAGGTCCTCCGGTGTCCCCGCTACAAATGCGTCAGGCTTGTACGTCTCGAACTCTTCAAGCAAAGCTAGCGCAAGGTCTAGTTCTCTTTTTGTTGGGCTGGTCATGCGCGCAGTCACGGCAGCCACCAAAGCAACCACCATTCGAGGCACAGCAGAGCGCCAAACCCGATGGCCCCACCGCCCAGGATTCGCCGGTGCAAAACCAGCAAGCCGCCAGCGAATCCCAGAGCGAGTCCGCCAGCCAAAGCGGCAGTCCCAGCCCAGAAGCGTCTACTATCGATCTGATACCTTGGCTCACAGGCGGGCTTGTCTTCTTCGCGTTTTTGCAGGCTGTCTTCGCTGCCGTCGCGATATTCACGACGTACCGGCAATTGCGCGCCTATGTGCTTGTTGTGGAAGCTGGGCCTGGAGAGCACACGATCTTCCGGGTCCTCATTCCAAGAGGGTGGTGGCTCTCGCTCAGCGGTGAGATGGTTGGCGGAAAAAAGCGTCTCTTCGTATTCGGCGACTATCGATACAAGGACGTCTTTGGTTTCAAGCAGAGAGGCACGTTCCGGTATTTCGCGCTGCCGATTGGTGGCGCCATGATCGACGGGCCGCTCGCAGCCAGCGACAAGGGCAACGACGCCACCTAGCGCAGCGCCCCAATGAGCGCGGCGATGCCAAACATGATTTGTGCGACTGCGAACAGGGTTAGAGGCAGTCGGAGACGCTTGGCTGCTTTTGCCAAGTGGATGCGGCCTGTTTTGAGATGAATGCCCATGCTGGTGACGGGCGATAACGTCATTAACAGAAGCAGGGGGCAGACCGACCCCCTTCGGGTTGGGGGTCATACTATATCCGCCAGCACTTTTGTGAAGTGCATAAATAGGAAATTATTCCTATTCTCCCTTCTTGGCTAGGCCAAGTCCCATCCGTTTGGCTAGGTTCGAACGCTCCTTGGCGTAGTTCGGCGCCACCATCGGGTAATCCGGCGGCAAGTTCCACTTCGCCCGGTAGGCGTCAGGCGTCATGCCGTAACGCGTTCGGAGGTGGCGCTTGAGTGACTTGAATCGCTTGCCGTCTTCCAAGCAAATCAGGTGGTCCGGGGTGATCGAGCGCCGGACCGGCACCGCGGGCTCCAAGGCGGCATTCTGCGCTGCGGGCAGCCCGGACGAGAGATCGCGAAGCGCCGCATGGACGCTGCGAATGAGCCCAGGGAGCTCCTGCTGGCCCAATGGGTTGGCGGCCACGTACGCCGAGACGACCGATGCCGTCATTTCGACGAGTCCCCGCTTTTCGTCTGTCATCGACGCTCTCTTCTTCCGCGAAATCCTGTCGCGGTGAAATATATGAGTAGCGGAGTCTTGCGCAAGCTCATGCAACTTTATTGACGACAAGTATTGTGGGCGCTCGCCAAGATTTCAGCCGTTTGTCTGCCCCGCAACAACGGCGGCGACTGCCGCAGCGGCTATGGCGAGCCAAGCGCTCGCATCGCCCGCGGAGGCGTAGGGCCTGTCGCAGGCGCGAACCCAGGTCGACGCTCCCTCGCCCGCACGCTGCAAGAGGCCGTCCAGGAAGGCGCCGAATGCGTCCTGGGCGCGCATCATCACCGCCCCAAACCAGCGCCCGGCGCGCGCAAACGGGCCCGAGTATAGAGAGTCCAGATCGGGAAGGCGGCCTGTGGCTGGGGCCTTTACAGAACCAGCACCAGCCAGCGCCACATAGATAGCGCCCGCGACGCCGAGCACTTCCAGTTGGCGCCCAACGCGGTCCAGCGCGAACGGCTGAAACGAAAGCTCGCCGGGGAGCAATCCATAGAGCCATCCCGGCGCCAGACCTACTGCCACGCAGAAGAACGCGCCGAGCGCGCCGGCAAGCAACATGGCGTAAGGCGCTTCGTGAAGCTGACCATCCCCCTTAGCAGGGGCTCGATTGGCCGCGATCACCGCGCGCAGCGCGAGCCCGGCAAAGAGAACGCCGGGCAAAGCGGCGATAAGGGCCCACAACAATCGCATTTCCCAAAACGCCGCAGCCTCGAGCGCAAGCGCATGGGAAGCGTGCGCAGAGAATCCTGGCGCAGCCGACACCGCCAGCCCGCTCACGAACACCAGTGCGGTCGTCAGCGGCATCTTTCGGCCCAGCCCTGCAAGTTGCGAGGCGCGCGTTGTGCCGAGGCGATGCTGCGCGTTTCCAAGCGCCATCTGCAGAGCAAGAAACGAGCATATCGTGGTGAAGGCATGCCCCTCGGCCGCCGCGAGCGCGAGCGGCGAGCCAAGCCCGATCAACGCAATGCAAACTCCGCTTTGCGCGATCAGGCCATAGGCGCTCGCGCGCCGAAGATCGTCCTCAGCGGCTGCGTAGAAAGCTCCGATAACGATCATGCATGCGGCAACCGGAACCAGAATCGGCGCGGCCGGAAAGAAGCGCGCGAGCGCGTACACGCCCAGCATGCTCGGAAATACGCTGAGCGCCGATGCGCCGGCCGCGGAGGCCGATCCAACCGCGTCCTTCAGCCAAACGTGCGCGAGCGGCGCCCCAACCCGGATCAAGAGCGCCGTCAGGATGAAACCGCCCGAAATGCCTTCCGCGTCCAGGCGCGCGAGCACTGAGCTTTCCGCGCCCGCCGACAATCGCAGGGCAACGCCAACGAGGATGAGCAATCCCTCCAAGCCGTGCCACATCAGCAAGCGCGCGCCGGCGCGCCCTGCCCCTTCGATAGGAGAAGCAAACACCACCCATGCCGCCCCCAGCCCCGAGAGCGAGGAAGCTGCAACAAAGCTCACCAGATCGCCGACGAAGAGCGCCGACACCGCCCCGCCCGCCATCAACAGGATCGCGCCATCTTCGTAACGGCTGCGCCGCGCGCTTGCGTAAATCGCCGCGACGATGAGGGCGATGAGCAGGGCGATGCCGAAAATGCGGTTGAGCGCATCGAGATCAAGCAGCACGACGGGAAGTCCCATCTGCGCCATTGCCGCCGCCGCACCGAACTCGTGGTCGAGCAACAGCCAGAGTGCAAGCAGCGCCGCTCCAATCATCAACACGACGCGCGCCCCTCGCGGGGCCGCTAGCGCTAGGATGGCGCTCGCGATCAGCACAAAGCCGGGATTAAGCGTCAGGGCGAACATCTTTCGATCCCTCCCCGCTTGCCTTGGCGCCTCCCCTGCCGAATGCGTTAGCAGCGTATGCGCCGAGCACGGCAAAGACCGCCGACACCGCGCCCAACGCAGCGCCCCCGCCCCGCGCCGATCCGATCCAAAACGGGGGCCCGGCATCGGCGGCGAGATCGAACACGACGCCTGCTCCCGCCAGCGCAAGGCAGATCACGATCAGCACGCCCACAATCCCGCCCCGGGCTTGGTTGGAACTCATTGCGGCGACCTCCAAAGCGGCGACAGGAAACTCGCGATCGGATCGGCCAGCACAAGCAGCCACAGCGTAGCCACCGCGCCCAGGAACACGGGCGCCACCAAGAGGAATGAGGCGCCGTCGGGCGCTCTGAACGCATTGGCTGAGGATTTCTCCACAAGCGCGCGCGCGGCCAGAGGGCCCAGGTGCATGAAGGTGAGAATTGCGGCCGCACCGACCAGGACCGCCGCCCACACCATGCCGGCGCCGGCCGCGGCCGTGATCAACCACAATTTCGCCCACGCGCCGGCGAATGGGGGCAAACCGATCATGCTGGCCGCCGCCAGCGCGAATGAGGCAAACGTCCACGGCATCAGCCTTCCGAGGCCAGCGACTTCATCAACAGACCGGCGTTCTGTCACCGCAGCGACTGTGCCGGCGGCCATCGTCAGCGTCGCGGCAGCGCAAGTGAGCGCCACCAGTTGCAGCACCGCCGCGAACACGCCGGCGGGGGATGCGAGCAAGGCGCCGATGACGACCGCCTGCGCTTGCACAACACACGAATAGGCGAGCCGTCGCCGCACATCTTGCGCGGCGAGCGCGCCAAGCGCGGCTGCGCACATGCCCACGCCCAGCAGCGCAATCAAGGCAAATGCCGCCGCGCGCGCGTCCGCCAAAGCCGGTCCAAACACGAATACCGCAACCTTGAGAACACCGACGCAGCCCGCAGGCGCCAGTGAGATAGCAAAAAGTGAGGACACCGCCGAGTGCGGCGCGTCGGCCGCCGCGTTGATCCAGACATGCAAGGGCGGGGTCGCTGCGCCAGCCAGGCCGATCGCGAAGAGAGCGAGCAGGATGTTGGCGGTCGGTGCATCGATGCGTCCCGCGAGAACGCCGCCCGCCTGGAAGTCGCCCGGGCCGGCAATGGCGTTGGTCCACACGATGGCTGGCAATAGGAGACCCACCGACGCAGTCAGCAATGGCGCGAGAAACCGCCTGCCTGCCGCGCGCGCGTCCTCTCCTCGGCCAAACATCACCATCGGAAACGCAGCCATGATCAAGAGTTCGTAGGCCACAAACATGCTCAGCAAGTTCGACGACAACGCCACCCCGATTGCGCCTGCGTTCGCCAAGGCCGTCAGTGCCATGAGGTGGGTTGGGTTTTGCATGTTCGACGCGCGGACCATTCCCCCCGTGTGCACGGCGTGAAGGAAGCCGACGCTAGCTATCAGCGCGGCGGCGAGCGCGCCGATGGGTTCGACCGAGAACGCAAGATCGATGTTCGGCAACGGCCTTGCGATGACGATGCGCGCATCGAGACCCGAGGCGGCCGCGCCGACAAGGAGGATCGCGCAAACAGCGGAGACCGCGGCCAGACCCATGTGCACGAGGTCGCGCAAGCCTGGCGGCTTTGGCGCCAGCATAACAAGCAGGGCCTGCGCAATCGGTGCGCCCAGGGCCCCCATGAGCGCGATTTCTGCGTTCATGGCGCGGGTCCGCCAAGACCTGAGGCGGCGTGCGCGGCGGCGCGCAAGAGCGCCTCCGGCGCCACGCCAATCGCTGTCGCGGCCATTCCAAAGATCAACGCCGGCGCAAGCAGGACGCGCGAGATCCCTGCTGGCCGCGCCGTCGCGCTCGCGCGCCGAAAATACAATCGCTCGATCAGCCGTCCGCCATAGAACACCCCGGCCAACGAAGCGCCGACGCCGGCCGCGGCCACCCACCCGGCGCCTCCGCCAATGCCGGCTTCCATGAGTTGCCACCGACCGAGAAAGCCGGCCGTCAATGGCGCGCCCATGAAGCTGAGCGCGGCGGCGGCGACGGCCGCGCCGGCCAACGGCGAACGACGCCCAAAACCATCCATGGTCTCCATCGCGTTCGCACGCGCTCCGGGCGCGCCGGCCGCCGCACATTGCAGCGCCACGACCGCGCCAGCATAGGCAACGAGCTGCACGAGCGCTGCCGCATATCCCGCGATCGAGCCGAGCGCTGCGCCGAGCAGCACGCACCCCGCCTGTGCTGTCGCCGCGTAGGCGCCGAGGCGGCGCAAGTTCTTGGCGCCGATGGATTGCACCGAGCCCACAACGACGCTGATAGCGCCAAGCACCCCCAACAATGTCGAGGCGCCGGCCCCCAGCGCGGGAGCAGGCAGGATGTGTGCGCCGAGGTGCAAGACGACTGCGAGCGCACCGACACAATTGATGGCGGCGACCGCCAGCACCGCCGCGTGGCCGCCCCGGCTGAATACGGCGCCCGCCCATCCGTGCATTGGCGCGAGCGCCGCGCGCAGCGACACCGAAATCAGAACGAAACTGACGCCGAGCAGCGTCAGCGTCGGCGCCCGTATCGCGGCGAGTGAAAGCCCGTGCAACGTCGCCGCGCCCGTGCCCCACCAGATAAGCCCGGCGCCCAGCAGGAAGAGCCCGGCCGCAGCCCCGCTCATGCCGAAAAGCCTGAGCGCGCCATTGAGCGCGCCGCGGTCTTGTGCGGCGGAAAGGGCCACTACGCCCACACATGCGACCGAGGCCGTTTCAACCGCCAGAAAGACGCCGATCCATCGGTCGGCGTGAAGGGCGGCGCTCCATGAGCCGCTCATCACAAGAATCAGCGCCAGAGCAAACGGCGCAGCGCGATCGGAAAAGTCCTTGAGCAGCGCTCCCGAGGCCACCACGACCGCGGCCGCGCAACAAGCAATCAGCGGCGCGGCAAAAGCGGCGACACCCGTTGCAGTTTCTCCTTTTGCAAGTGAATTCGCTCCTAGGATCGCCGCGGCCGCAGCAACTAAGGCGCTAAGGGTCGCCGCCAACCAGGCAGCTCTCGGTCCTGGCATCGACGCCGTCAGAGCTGCGCCGATGAGCGGCGCCAGGACCATGATTGCGGGCTCAGGCGCGCGCAGCGCGTCAAGCACAACCTGCATCATTCGCCGCGCTCCGGCGGCTCGGCGGCGGCGTCGGCAGCGTCGATGTCGTCAACCTCGATACCGCCATAGGCTTCTTGCAGACGCACGGCGAGCGCCACGCCGACAATCACCTGCGCTAGTGCGACAGCAGCGCCAGCGAGGAGAACATCCTGACCCATTCCGAGCGCCGCGAGCGAGAGCAAGCTGCCGCAAATCGCGGCAAGAACGCCGGCGACGCGGTGCAAAGCGTTAGGCGACGTTGACGCCGAGACCGCGCCGACAAGGAGGATCAGCACACCCGCTGCAAAGGGAGCTAACATGGAGGCTGAAGCGCCTGACATCACCAGGAACTCCCGTCGCCGAGCGTCGGCGCTCTTCCGAAGAGCGTGGCGATGACCAACACGCTGGCAGACACAGTCGTGAGGAAGAGACCGGCTTCGCCGACCTGCACCTGAAACGCCGGCTGCGCCTGATCGCTCAGGAGCGCGACGACAACGCCAACCGTGAGCAAAGCTTTTGCGACAACGGGCGGAAACGCCTTGAGCGCGCGGTCGGCCCCGAACACAAGCGCATGCAGCGCCGGCGCCATTGCGAAGGCCAGGCCCGCCGTCAGCCCCACGCCGTGGCCAGCCGGCCGGCTCGCCAGCAAGGCAAGCGCGAACAGCGCCAATATCGGCACGAACAGGCGCGCGGCGCGCAGGAGGAGATAGCCGTCGGGTTTCACGAGCCGCGCCGACCTCGCGGTTGTTGCAGCGCTCCCCGCTCGCCGTATCCCAACAGGCCGACACACGCCAAGGCCGCGGCGAGCATCAGCGGTGCGACGCCCTCAATCGGCGCCCCAGCCTCAAGTCCAGGGGCAGCGCCAAGCATGAGCTCGGGCGAGGCCCACGCAATTGCCCCAAAGCTCGCCGCCGCCGCGAGCATTGCTGGCGCGGATTTTGTCCAACGCGTCCGCCGCGCCGATCGCGTGGTCAGGAGAACCCCGCCCAGGAGGATGATTGGCGTCCACGCGACCGAAACCAATGTCAGGGCGAGCGCGCCATCGGCGCCGCCCATGGCAAACACCGCCACGCTGACGCAAATCGCAAGCGCGCACGAAAACAGCACGACAAGAAACATCGCCCGCGTCAGGGCCGCCGCGAGCGCGAAGCCGCACGCGACAAACGCAAACGCCGCTGCAAGCGCAACGCCGACAACGGAATGCATTGTGTCGGCGAAAGTCATGGCGCCCGTCCCTCGCGCTTGGCTGAGGAAGGCGGCGCGGCGAAGGGGCCGACCAACGGCGCAAGCCCACCCGCGTGCGCCGCGGCTACAACGAGGTGAGTGAGTACTGGGGCGGCAATCAGCAAGAGGAGTGCAAGCAATCCCAGGCGCGGCGAAAGGCTTGTTCCCCACACTTCAACCGCGAGGCCCGCGACGACAAGGGCCCCTCCGAGCGCATCGGACGCCAGCGCCGCATGCGCGCGGGTGAATACGTCGGGGAACCTCAGCAAGCCGACAGCGCCGGCAAGCATCAGCGCCAAACCCGGCGCCGCCAAGAGCGCCTCCGCCGCCAGCTTTAGGATCTCCAACGTCGTGTCCATCAGCGCCGCTCCTCGGCAGAAGCCATGGGCGGTTGAAATGACCGTGCAGAAAAGAACTTGAGCGCGGCCACGCTGAAGACCACGCCGGCAAGAACGAGTGCAAATGCGCCGTCGATCAGGTTTGCGCTGCGCGTCGCGACAGCCAGGCACGCAACGATAATCGCCGACCGTACGAGCAGGGCATTGAACGCGAGCAATCGATCATGAAGCGTCGGTCCCGAAAAAACGCGCACGAGCGCCAGCGCCGACACCGCAACCACGACGGCCGCAATCGCCAAGGCCATCATCGCCGGCTCCCGGATTTTTCCGTCATTGCTTCTCCATCCTCGTCCAAAACGTGGACTAGCGCGCCCTCCGCGTCGGAGAAGATAACGATGCTCCCAGGGCTCAGCGCCACGCCGATAGGATCACGCACCTGAGGGCCCAGATCGCGAATCCGGACCAAGGCAGGGCGCAAGGCGATGTCGGCGGAAATGACGGTGCGCACCACCCAGAGCGTCTCTCGCATGACCACACCGAGCCGCATGACAAACGCCGCGGCGCGACGAGGCGCACGGACGTATTCATCGCCAACACCGCCAAATCGCCACGCCGCCAGGACGCAAGCGATCGCCGCGCCCATGGCCGCAGCGCCGGCGCCGGGGGAACTCGCCGGCCAAGCGCCCGCCGCAAGCCACAGCAAGGAAGAACCAACCAGCATGGCCGCTGCGTGAAGCATGGGAGCGCATCTCCGCGCGGGCTGGCGCGCGAGGCTCGGATTACTCTTGTGGCTGCGGATTCGCCAGAAGTGACCTTGGTCGCGAATCAGCCCTGCCGATTGAACAAGAGCAGCGCATTGCGGCGCGCTGGGGAAAACGTGTCTTCTTCGTCCAGGCGGCCATCCTCGGCGCCAAGCGCGTCCGCTGTGAAGGACCAGTTCCAGTACCGAAGGACGGTCTGCGCCTTGGCCGTGGCCAAAGTGTCATATGTGAATAACGCGCGTCCCAACGGATTGTCAGGCTTGTCCGGATTGCCCTCCGACCGGCGCAGAGCGCGCCACAGCTCCAGCAGATAAGGGCGCTTCAGGCCCACGGATTTGCACAAAACGCCCACCGCCTCCCCGCCAGGATCGGATAAGATCTGCAGCGCGGTCGCCGGTTTGATGCCGCTGAGATGGGCCATTTCCGACATCAAGCTTTGAGTGACGCCCGAACGGCTCGCTGAAATCGCGCCTTCAAGCGATCCAAACGGACTTCTTTGAGCCGCGGCGCGATTTCTCTGCCGCCGCTCGACGACCTGTATCGCCTTGCGCGCCTCGGGATCGGACCAGCCTTCCATGGCGGCGAGGGCGAAAACCTCACCCAGTTCTTGGATCAAGGCATGGCGGTCGACCGCAAACCGCCGCAGGATTTGCATTCGGGTTTCAAAGGGCGCCCACCAGAACAAAACCAGCGCCTGAGTAGCGCGCAATTCATTGCGCAACACCAATGCCGGCGCGAGACCTGGCGCGCGCCGGGACTTGGCGACCGCCATGTCGATCCCCTGCACCGAGAAGCGCGCGCCTTGATTTCGCAGCGCCGCCTCGATGACATTAGCGTCTCCTGCTTGAAGGAGGGCGTCAGTCACAGCCTCGCTGAGCACTCGGCGCCTCGTGATCGCCAGCCAATGAGCCGCAACGCCGGCCCGAATTGTGGCGATCAAGTCGGACTCGTCGAACCCAACCCCGTTTTCGATCAAGCCCGCGGCCACTCCGATTTCATCGCGTGCAAGATAGCGCAGCAGCGCCTTGGGGGCGTCATGGACGCGCACCAACCCTTCGGCGCATTTGCACCGGAGTTCGACGCCGCTCGTCCGCAACAGACCGACCAGGATGTCCGCCGCGAGTTGGCGCTCATGCCGAGGCATCCTTGTTTCCGGAAGCGAAACTATCTCGCACAAACGATGCAGAAGCGTCGCGCGCGCCGTGGGCTGGTGTGCAGCACGCAATTCGAGCGGCGCCTCAAGCGAGGGCGAGCGCGCGGGTTGATTCGCTGCAGTCATCCAAAACAACGTCAACACGTGCAGCGTTAAGCGGGCGTCAATGCCGGGTCGCGACGCTGGACGCGGCCCGGGTTAGCGCCTTATTGCTCGGGACCATGTCACCCCAGGCGCCGACCAAGCCCACGACCCCGGCGCCCCTGGGCGAACTCCATCTCTACTACCTGCTGGTGGGGCTCTACTTCTTCGCCTTCGGCATGCAATTCGTTCTGTTTCCCTCGCTCGTGGCATTTTCCCTCGACGCCACGCCGGCGGGGGTCGGCCTCGCCCAATCAGCGCTTTCAGCGCCAATGTTCTGCTTACTCCTGTTTGGCGGGCTGCTGGCGGAACGAGCCCGCGCTGGCGTCGCCCTCGCCAGGCTCCATCTTCTCTTTGCCGGCGCCTCGCTCGCATTGGCTTGGTCGGTCAACACCGGCCGCGTCAATTATGGCGCGCTGATCGCCTATGCGATCTTCGTAGGCGTGTGTGCCGCGTTCCTGATGCCTGTACGGGACGCCGCGCTCAACGGAGTGGTCAGCCGCGAGGCCGCGGCAGGACGCCCCACTTCGATCGCCACGGCGGCTGCAACCACCACGGCGGTGCAAATCGGCGCGCAAATTGGCGGCATCTTGACCGCGCGCATGGCTGGGGCGTCGCCTGCGCCGTATCTCGCCTTGCAGGCAGGAGTGATGGTGGCGGGCGCGATCGTTGCCCTGGGCCTCCAAGCGCCGCGGCCAACGGGCCATGAGCGCACGATTGTCGGCGCGCTCCGGGACATGCGTGAGGGGCTAGCCTACGCGTTTCGCGACAAAGTGATGGCTTCGATGTTGATGTCCGCCTGCTATGTCGGCGTCTTTGTGATCGGCTCGCTCCAAGTGCTGTTTCCACTCATCGTGCGCGACGTGTACGGAGGCGGTGCGCAAGTCCAAGCGGGACGCCTCGGCGCCTTGCTGGCGGCGTTCTGGGCGGCATCGTTCGTGTCGGCCGTGCTCCTGAGCAGGTTCAGCCCGCTTCGCCGCCCCGGCCGGGCCATGATCGTTTCACATCTCGTGAGCGCGCTTGCGCTCTTCAGTTTCGCGTTCCACAAGCCGTTCCAAGCCTTCATCGTCGTTGTCGGGCTCTGGGGCCTGGCTGCGGGCGTTGCAATCTCCATGAGCCGCACGATCGTGCAAAGCGCCGTGGACAGCCGCTATCTGGGCCGAGTGCTGGCTGTGTATTCGATGGGATTCATGGGCGGGGCGCCGCTTGGCTCGGCACTTGTCGGTTTCGCGGCGACAGAATGGGGACCTTTGGCGGCGGCGCTGGCCCCGGCGCTGGGCTTGGCCGCCGCCGCTATCGTGCTTGCCCTCACAACCCCGCTCTGGCGGTTTGCACCAGGGCACGAGGCCTAAAGCAACGGGCTTTAAATTCGCCTCATTTCGATGGCGGGCGCAGAGCGAATTTAAAGTCCAAAGTTGCTTTAGAAACTCCTGAATCCAAAGCGTCTTTGGACCTCAAGTGCGACACCGAGCCCG
>Ga0247727_10000986_pt1 | contig 69316 bp, 49 predicted proteins | sample WisWelCaveWW1625_FD_202498 | JGI IMG/M metagenome (GOLD analysis project Ga0247727, IMG submission 202498) | Biofilm microbial communities from Wishing Well Cave, Virginia, United States - WW16-25 | ecosystem: Environmental > Aquatic > Deep subsurface > Groundwater > Cave microbial mat | place... | reverse complement strand
CTGCCGTCCTTGTCGAGCGGCAAGAAGCCCAACTCATCGATGACGAGGAGTTTCGGCGCGCAGAAGCGGTTGATGGCGCGTGAAAGGGAATGATCGGCCTTGGCGGCGTTCAAGGTGTTGACGAGGTGCAGCCTTTCCGATTCCATCACATTTCGATGCCGATTTGGGCTCGAATTCCCTTCTTGAAGGGGTGCTTGATCATCCGGACTTCGGACACGAGATCGGCAAACTCGACGATCTCCTTGGGGGCGTCGCGGCCGGTAATGACGACGTGCATGTCGGGATTCCGGGCCTTGAGGGTGTCCATCACCTCCTGAGGCGACAGCCAGCCGTATTTGAGCGGATAGGTGAGCTCATCCAAGATCACAATATCGTGTTTTCCAGCCTCGATAGCGTCCTTGCATTTGAGCCAGCATTCGCGGGCCAACGCCTTGTCTTGCTCTATATTTTTGGATTCCCACGTAAACCCGTCTCCTAACGGCACGATGTCTATGCCTAGCCGTTCCGCCATGATGTGCTCACCGTACTTATGTTTCTTGCTTTTTATGAATTGCAGCATGGCCACCTTGAAATCACGTCCCAACGCGCGAAAGAGCAGTCCCAGTGATGCGGTCGTTTTGCCTTTCCCGTCTCCGGTATAAACGAGGACCAGTCCGCGCCGCGGGCCAGGTTTTATTTCACGATCCAATTTCGGCCTTTCCTAAAACATTTCCGTCGAAGTCCGTGAGAATACACTCGACGGTGAACGCGTCGGCGATATGTTCCCGGCAGGCTTTGCAGACCTTTTGCGCCACTCTGTCAAAAAATCCCGTTATGTTGTGTTGGGCCACCAGCTCCGACACATGTCGGGCGGTGTTCGCCGCGCGAACGGACTCTAGCGCTTCGGAAGAAGCCCCGCATTCCCGCGCGATCTCGGCCAAAAAAGCCATGTCCACTTGGGACCCCGCCACATGGGTCATCATCGTGCCCGTGGCGATCTTTGACATTTTCCCCGGCATGCCGCAAATGGTCACTTTTTTAATTCCCTTTTTGACGGCGTATTTCAGCGTGTGGCCGACAAAGTCGCCCATTTGGATAAAAGCTTCTTCCGGCAGATCGGCCAACAACTTCATGGCGAATTCCTCGCTTTTGCCGCCGGTCGTGAGCACAAGCCGGTCGCATCCCGCCGCCACCGTTACATCAATGCCTTGATCGATGCTGGCCATGTAGGCCGACGTGGAGAAGGGGACGACGATGCCCGTTGTGCCCAGGATGGATATCCCTTCCAGGATGCCGATCCGGGCGCTGACGGTTTCTTTTGCCATCTCCTCGCCGCGGGGAACGGAAATAACGACCCGCAACCCCGACCGACCCAAGACCGACTCGGCGGCTTCCTTGACCATCTCGGTGATGTTTTTGCGCGGGACCGGGTTAATGGCCGGACCGCCCACATCCAGGCCCAGTCCCGGTTTGGTGACGAGGCCGACGCCTTGCCCTCGTTCCAGCCGAATCGTGCCGGGTTCGTTCAGCCAGCTCACCGTGGCCGTCAACTCCGCCCCGTGCGTGCAATCCGGATCGTCACCGGCGTCCTTGATAACGGAACAGGTAACTTCCTTCGGAGTGAATGCGCATTTTTCAAGTTTGAACGTCACCCGTCGCCCGCTGGCCGGAAGCGCGATCTCGATTTCGTGGAGAGGTTTTTGATGGATCAGCACGTGCGCGGCGGCTTTGGCCGCCGCGGCGCTGCAGGCCCCGGTGGTAAAACCGGTCCGCAGTTTACTCGTTTTGGGAGGTTCCTTCATAAAGGAGGGAAGACGATCTTCCGCCCGTTTCCATAACGGCCTTTCAGCCTGTTGTATTCGACAGCGGGAGGTTCGCCTTCTGCCGAAGGGAAATAGATCTTTAACAGAAGCCGGGCCCCGGATGCGTAAATTTCAACCGCGTAAGCGAACGTGCCGTCCTTTTTCTCCCGCGTGACGAACGCCGCTTCGCGGACCTCCGGCTTTGTCAGATGAATATGACACCGGCACCCGGCAGTTTTAAGAGTGACCCATTCGTCTTCCGAAGAAAGGACGACGGACCCGCGGATTTCCGAAACGATTCCCTCCTGTTTGGAAATAAGGATCCGCTCGCCTCCCTCACAAATAAACAAATCCCCGACCGCTGGTCGATGGAGCCGGGGACACGATGGCCGAAATCTCGGGACTAACGGCTTCCAACCTTGTCACGATCCAAGCCATGCGGTCTTCCGGGGTCCGGCACGCCTGTGGAATAAAATGGATCTTTCGAGGATCGGCGTACCGTTTCAGCAAACCTTCCATGATCATCTGGTAGCGAAGCTGGCCTGCGTGATTGGAGGACCGGATACCGTCGTCCACGTATGGCAGTTCTCCCCAGGGGAGGAGGAAGACAGCATCGTAATAGGCCAGGTGTTCCAGGGGCTCTTTGAACAGAGGGTGAGTCTCGATGGGTTCGACCAAACAATCGTTGAAAAGCGCGTAGGCCGAAAAATCGAGACAACTATTGTCCGCCACGAACGCCGGAAGGGCTTTTTCCCGCGCGGCGCGGTTGCGCCAAAGTTCCGCCAAGATCTCCGACACTTTCTCCCTCGGCAATTGCGCAAGAGGCGTTCGTGTTTTCTCCAGATACGTCCGCATTTCTTCCTCGATGATTGGACTCTTTAGCTTCTCACTTAAAGCCCGCGCCATCGTGGTTTTGCCAACGCAGGCCGATCCGGAGATACCTATGCGGAGGTTCATACTTTCGCCTTCCGCCTTTTTATTCGCCCACTCTTCTTCAGGGGCAAAAGGTCGGAAATCCGCTCACCTCTTCCCGCTCCCTCTTGCGGGAGCGGGTGGCCCGTCGGGACGGGTGAGGGGGTCTTTGCTTTGCGGAACCGGTGAGAAAAATCCGCCGCATACAAGCGTGACTCGGCAAAATCCTCGGACGTCAGCACGCGGCCGACCAGCACCATGGACGTTGACGTGATTTTCGCTGCCCGCACTTTGGCGCAGATGTCCGAAAGTATTCCCCGAACAATTTTTTGGTCCGGCCAAGTGGCTTTGTGCACCACGACAATGGGACAACCCTCTCCGTAAGATGGAATAAGGGATTTGGTCACCTCCCTTAAAAGCGTGATGCTCAAGAAAAGGGCCAGCGTCGCCTGATGCCGCGCCAGGTCTTCCAATTTTTCTTTTTCCGGCATAGGCGTGCGCCCCTCGGCGCGCGTCAAGATCACGGTTTGGGAAAGTTCCGGAAGAGTCAATTCCTTGCTGAGGACGGCCGCCGCCGCGCTGAAAGAGGATACTCCCGGCACGATCTCGTACGGGATGCCAAGCTTGTCCATGCGCCGCATCTGTTCCGCCGTCGAGCCGAACACAGCCGGATCGCCCGTATGCACCCGCGCGACGTCTTGGCCGGCTTTCTTGGCGTCAACGATAACTTGGAGTATCTCGTCCAATGTCATCCCGGACGAATCCAAAACCTTCGCGTCAGGCCGGGCACGGGCAATCACTTCCTTGGGAACAAGAGAACCCGTGTAAAGCACCACGGGGCAAGAGGACACCAGTTCCGCGCCACGCACGGTGATCAATTTGGGGTCCCCCGGGCCGGCGCCAACAATATAAACACGCATCAAAAACTCCTCATGAACATTTCAGAACGTTATCTTTCACGATCTGCCAGACGGACAAAGGGATCTCTGCCAGCCATCGGGCCGACACCCCGCCGGCGCCGGAGCCATTGGCCGACTGAACCAGCATGCGCCAAATCCGTTCGCTTACAGAGCCGTTTCGGGCGATGACAAGGCGCTCCGTCAGAAGTTGGGCTAACGCCTGGCCTTCTACTTCCATTTGAAGAAAAGGCGGACGCAGTTCCACCGGACGAAGGGCCGTCAGCTTGACATACGGCTGCTCCAAAGGATTCCGCTCGCCCGGCGATTGGAAGCCCTCTTTCTCAAATTCACAAGGCTCCTTGAGGTCGCCGACTAAGAAATATTCTCCCTGGGTTTCCGCCAGGAGTGCGCCCGCTAGACGTCCGACGCGAGCCATGACTTCACTCCCTCCGTTTGCAGAGCACCCGGAACATTCAACGACCGCGCGGGACGCTGACCGGGAAGCACCTCGCCGTCGGCGAGGATGTATTTGTTCTTATAGCCGCGGGGCGTAACCATATAGCCTTCGTAGACATAGGTGTTGCTGGAACCCACGATGACCGTGGTCAACATGCCGATCTCGTATTCCAGGAAATGATCCACGTCGGTCAGGATGGCGTTCTGCAGATCCCGGTAAGCGCTCTTCACCAAGGCCGCCGGAGTTGTTCCTTCCCGATGTTTGCGGATGATCTTTTGCGCCTCGACGATCTGGCGCGTGCGGCGGCCGCTGGCGGGATTGTATAGGCCGATCACGAAATCGGCGGCCGCCGCCGCCTCGATGCGTTTGGTGATCACGGGCCAGGGCGTCAGGAGGTCCGAGAGCGAAATGGAACAAAAATCGTGCACAAGCGGAGCTCCCACCAAAGATGAACAGGAGTTCATGGCGGTGATGCCGGGAATGATTTGAATCTCCGGGGATTCCCCGCGTTTCCAGCCGATGTCTTTGAGGACTTCAAACACGAGGCCCGCCATGCCGTAAACGCCCGGATCCCCGGAAGAAACGAGCGTCACTTTCGCGCCGGCGCGGGCTCGTTCCACAGCCGCCCGAGCACGGCCAATCTCCTCGGTCATGCCTGTCTGGACGATTTCTTTTCCAACCAGGAGATGCTTGACCAGTCCGATATACGTTCGGTAGCCGATGACGAGCTCGGCCTCCGTGATGGCGGCCAAAGCCGCCGGCGTGATATGGCTTTCGGCGCCGGGGCCGATTCCGACGATGGAAAGAATTCCTTTATTTGTCATGAACCAATCTCCCTTGAACACCCCCACCCGCAGCGTCCCCCATCGAGGGGGAGGGAAAAGAGCGGCGACGCTTCGAAAAAGGGATTCTCGCTACGGCCAGGGTCATGGATCGGTTGGCTCCCGGTTCCGTGTAGACTTGTTTCGGCGCCAGAAGTTTTTCCGCGCCGGCCGCCAGCAGGCAGGCCGGTTCGGCCACGGCCCGCGTTCCCACATACTTCTTCACGGTTTCCGACGGGTTCTCGATGCCTGGCGCCACGTCCAACTCCGCAGCCGGGTAGGCGCGGACGGGCCAGCCGAATTTTTTGCTTAAATCATAAATAGCGGGTTCGTCCTTTTTGATGTCGATAGTGGCGATTTCTTTGATGGAGACGAAGGACAAGCCGCGTTTTTCCAGCAGGGACCGGACGCCACGCTCCATCATTTCCAGAGAAGTACCGCTGTCGCAACCAATGCCCAAGACCAGGCTTTTTGGGCGGTAGACGACCGCGTTATCAAAAACCGCCGGATGCGAGGAGCGGATGTCCCGGTCGGTGGCGATCAAAACGATTTCGTAACGGGCGGGGTCCACGCCGTCAATGGACGCGGCGTATTGAACGCCCTCCGGAAGGGGCTTGTCCTCCGGCCACCAATTCGGCTCGCCCGTTTCTTGAACGAAGAGGACGGGCGCGCCGTTCACCACCGCGGCGCAGCCGCGGGTGACGTTGCGGTCCGAGTCATCCAGCGTCCAGCCGAGCTCGCGGCCCAGGATGTCCACGGTCAAGGTTCCACGGACATCGGACGCCGTGGTGATCACAGGTTGAGCGTCGAGGGCCTTGGCCACGCGCTCGGTGAAGGAATTCCCGCGTCCGACGTGCCCGGACAGGACGCATATGGCGAATTGGGCGGCGTCATCCACGCAAATGATGGCCGGGTCTACTTTTTTGTTTTGAAGGAGCGGGGCTATCATCCGCACCACCGCGCCAACGCTGATGATATGGATATGGCAATCATAGGCGGTGAAAGTTTGGGCGAGCGTTGGGCCCATGGGCAGAGGCAGGCGCTGGGCCCCCGCCGGAGCCTTTGCAAATAGTTTCTCGGAAACAAAAAGGTCGGCTTCCGGAAGCGCCGCAAGAAGGCGCTGGGCGATCTCTATTCCATGATTGGTGATGGCGTAAATGGCGAATGGTCCTCGACCCTTTTTTTCATCTGTCATAGCGCTTTCACTTCTTCCGCGCGCGCTTCGACCAGCACACCGCTGCGCTCGCGTCTGGATACGACAACCATGGAAAAATAATCGCATTTGTCGTTCTTGATTTTTTGAATGTCCCGAATGATCTTCTCCTGGGAGGTGGTGGCCTTCGACACGTAGATGGCCCGGTCCAAAAGCCCTTGCTTCTCCAGCGCCTCGCACACCTGCGGCATGACGGAACTCACTTTCATCAAGATGACCGTATCGAATTCTTTGAGGACTTTAGTCAAATCCTCCACCCCATACGTCGCGGGAAGGATGGCGATGCGCTCTTTTCCATCCGCCAGCGGCACCAGCGTTGAACAAGGGACCGCGGTGATGGAGGACACCGCCGGCACCACTTCGATCTTGACGCCGGGCCACCGACCGGGCGCCTCGTTGAACAGATAGATGAAGGTGCTGTAGACGAAAGGATCGCCCTCGGAAATGAAGGCCACCGAGAGTCCTTTCTCCAGCCGTTCGCCAATGGCGGCAAACGCCACGTCCCAGGCCGGGCGAAGGAGTGTCGGGTCCTTGGTCATGGGAAAGATGAGGTATAACCGCTCCTGACCCGCCACCGGGCCAACGCTCGTCTCCGCGATGTTCCAGGCCACGGAAGGGTCGAACTCGGACCGGCGCGGGATGGCGATGACAGCCACGGATTTCAGGACGCTCACCGCTCTCAGCGTCATGAGGTCCGGCGCGCCCGGACCCACGCCGACACCGTAAAGAGCGCCGTAATTCGTCATGGGCCTTTCGCAACCGTGAATATCTGAATCGGGTTCATGGCCTCATACCTCATGTAGCGGGCCAGCGGCTCGCCGCGGGAGACGTTCAAGAGAATGATGTCCGGCGTCAACTCCCGGCTCCGAAGCGCGGTGTAGGCCTCGCTGACGTTCTCCAATGTAATGGCGTTGACCACCAGCCGTCCACCCGGGTTAAGCCGCCCCCACGCGGTTTGAATGATCTCCTCCATGCTGCCTTTGCTTCCGCCCACGAAAACGGCATCCGGATCTTCTAAGTCCTTCAGCGCCTCGGGCGCCCGGCCGGCGATCACGTGGACATTGTCCACGGCATGTGTCTTGATATTTTCTCGACAGATTTCCACGCCTTCCGGGTCACTCTCCACGGCAAAAACTTTTCCTTCGTAGGCCAGCAGCGCGGCTTCAATGGAGACGGATCCCGATCCCGCGCCCACGTCCCACACCACGCTGTCGGGCCGAATCGCCATCTGAGCCAGCGAGATCAGGCGCGTTTCCCGTTTTGTGATGAGCCCTTTTTTGGGCATGCGCTTGGCAAAGGCGTCTTCGTGGAGGAATGGGATCGAGGCGGGAGCCCGCCATTTCAAGTCCGTCCTCACCAAGATGAGAACGTTCAGCGGGCCCACATCCGAGCATGCCGCCAGTTGCTCAGCGGTAAACGGCCGTATCCGTTCGTCCCGGCCGCCCAAATTTTCGCAAACCCAGGCCCTCCAGGCGGTTTCGCCATGCTCCACCATATGGGCGGCCAGGCGCTGGGGTGAATTCTCTTCGTCCGTGAAGCAAGCCGCTTTGGCGTACCCTTTCAGGCGGGTCAAAAATCCTTCCAACGGACGTCCGTGAAAAGACAGAAACCCCGCGTCGTCCCATTTGAGTCCCACTCGAGCAAAGGCCCATTGGATGGAACTGGGCGCGGGAAGAATTTCCACGTTCTGGATCCCGCACTTTTTGACGACCAATCCGCCAATTCCGAAAAACAGCGGGTCGCCGGACGCCAGGATACAAACGTCCTTGTCTTTGGCAAGTTCGCTCATTCGATCCAAAGCCGTGGCGACCCCGTTTTTCAAAATGACGCGTTCCCCGGCGAAATCCGGGAAAAAAGACAAATGTCTTTCCCCACCGACCAGAACCTGGGCCTTGGCGACCCGCTCCAGAGCTTGGCCCGACAGGCCCGCCCGGCCGTCATCACCGATACCCACCACGGTCATTTTTGGCTGTGCGTTCATGATCGGTTTACCTGCGCTTCCACCCGGCGGTTTCCCCATCGATCCAGGAAAATCAGATCATCCAAACCCCGCCGCCTTTCCCAGCCCACTTCTTCAAGCAGCGGCTTATCGCGGAACTCCACGGGATACCCCACGCAAAGATACGCGACGGGCAGCACGTGGTCCGGGATATTCAACAGCTCTTTCAACCGATCGTTGTTCACGATGCTCACCCATCCCACGCCGACGCCTTCGGCGCGGGCCGCCAGCCAAAGATTTTGGACGGCACAGCAGGTGCTGTAGATGTCCACGTCCCGGATGGAATTCCTTCCCAAGACATGAGGCCCGCGGCGGGTACGGTCACAGGTCACGCAAAGGTTCAAGGGGGACTCCAAAATGCCTTCGAGCTTTAAAGACCGGTAGAGCCCTTTTCGCTCGCCCGAATAATTTTCCGAGGCCCGCCGGTTTTCTTCTTCAAAAACCTCTTTTATTTTTCGACGGACAAGCCTGTCTTCCACCAAAATGAAGTTCCAGGGCTGCATCAAACCCACGGAACCCGCGTGATGGGCGGCTTCCAGGATTCTTTTGAGGATCTCCACCGGAACAGCTTCCGGCTTGAAGTGCCTGATATCTCTTCGTTTAAAGATGGCCTCGTAGATATCCATGACCTATCGCGCCGACAAGAGAAGAAGCGCGTGGATGACGGCCACGGCGATGGGGCTGCCGCCCTTTCGTCCGCGCGCAACAATGTAAGGCGTCTCCAATCCCAGGGCGGCTTCCTTCGACTCCGCGGCGGACACAAAACCCACGGGAACGCCGATCACCAACGCGGGCCGCGCTCCTTCTTCCCGTACCAGCCGAACAACTTCCAAGAGAGCGGTCGGGGCGTTCCCGATGGCGACGACCGCACCGTCCAGTTTTCCCATGCGATGGGCTTTCCGCATGGACTCGATGGCACGGGTGGAATTGTTCTTTTTCGCCGTCTCGATGACATCCCGATCGGAAATGTAGGAGACGATGCCACATCCATAGGCCGCCAGGCGATCTTCGTTCAGCCCTGCCGCGATCATCTTGACGTCCACCAAAACCGGACAGCCGCCTTTGAGAGCTCGAATTCCGGCCTGAATGGCCTCGGGATGAAACCGCATGAGCGCTTTAAATTCGAAATCCGCCGTGGCATGGATCACGCGCCGGACCACCTGCCACTGGTCCGGCGTGAAATCGTGCGGGCCGGCCTCCTGGTCGATGATGGCGAAGCTGCCGTCCTCAATTTGTCGGCCTAAAGTCGTCATCTGGCGCATGTCGTTGGTTGATTCCGTTTCCACTTTCACCCCTTGAGGGAGAGGGAGTGGGGTGGGGGGTGGCGAAGCTGGGTTAATCGTCATGCGGGCGCCTTCTTAAAAGGATTATTGAAAAAACATTCCAGCCGGATGCCGCTTTCCGGCACGCCGGCGGAAATGAGATCGTCACGAAGGGGATAGAGAACGTTGCCATCGCCCGATAGGAAAACGCTTTCAGGCAGTCCTTTTTCCGCCATTTCCCGGATCAAGGCCCTCACCGCAGCGGGCCGTTCCACGGCTTGGGTGTCGGGGATGACCTCAAGCCGAAAATCCTTGCAACCCGAAGGGATCATTTCCCGCGCCTTGCTTTCCGGAATGAAATAGTCCCGCGCTGGAACAAACCAGATCACCTTGGATCCAGGAAGTTGAGGCGTGAATTTTGTCCCTCGGACAAGCCCCAATGCAGCGGTGATGCCCGTGTCCGTGGCCAGCACCCAAGTGGAGGTGCGCGGCCGGGAATCCTCGGGTAGATACTGGCCCCAGGGGCCGCTGAAGGGAATATTCGTGCCCGGTTCGGCGGAATGCATATAACTTGAGCCGGGGCCTGACTCGATCCGTTTGACGGCAATCTGAAATCGATTTTGTTCAGCATCGCTGGAAAAGATTGAGTAAGCTCGCTTGGCCACTTTTCCCCCGGGCAAAGAAACCCCCGTGTTAACAATAATGTACTGCCCGCCCACAAAACCCAAGGGGCCTCCTTCAGACATGACCAGATCGAGGAACCGAACGTTGAGCCCCAGGGGCTGTGAATCAAGAACACGGGCGGTGCGCGGCGCGGCCATGATTATTTCGGATAAACCTCGTGAACGAAATCGTGCATTTCTTCTAGGTCGCGATAGAAGCGTGTCAACGAATCGATGTGGTTCCTCAGGTCCAGTTCGACTTTTTTTGTCAGGACGATCAGAGACCGCAAATACGGCAGCTTCGGATCGGCCGCTGGGGTGCTCGAAACCCGCCGCTCCAATTGAGAAAGGGCGGCTTCATAGGAACGTTTCAGATTCGACAAATCCTTGGCGTCCAGGAGCGAGCAGACCGGTCCCGGTTTTTTCGCCGCTTCTCCCAATTCGGAAAGCTCGTGTTGTTTCTCCGCTTCGTTATTGATCCCCAACACGTGCATCAATCCCAGACGAAGGGCCGCGATTTCATGACAGGCCATGGTTTCTCCTTTACTGCAGAATGTTGTCGACGAGCCGCGCTACCAATTTATCTTGAAGCAGATGCTCTTTGACGAGTTCGTCCGCATCTTCCGGCCGCACGCCCCGATACCAGATACCGTCCGGATAGACGGCGACCGTCGGTCCCTCGCCGCAGCGTCCCATGCACGAAGTTTTCGTGACGCGAACATCCTTTTCCCGTCCCAGGTCCTTCAACAACCGCCGCATGGTCTCCAGGAGAGATACGCTTCCCTTATCCGCGCAGTCCACGTTCCCGCAAACGAAAACGTGCTTGCGAAGCCCTTTATGCGCATGGGCATGCGGCGCGGCCTGGTTGTGCGTGAATGTATGACGAACGCTCCAGAGAAGCGCCTTCAATCCGCCGACATTCTCCGAAAAGCCGGACAGCGGCACGCGGTATTGGCAGGCATCGCAGGGAAGCGGGACTTGGCCTTCCCAAACACCGCGGACCCGCTCGTCGATCACGTCCAACAGTTTTTCGTGCGCTCCTAGATACGGAGCGACCTGGGTTTTGATCCAGGGATAGCGCTGGACGAAAACACGCGACTGTTCCTGAATTTTGTCCATGAGCCTTCCACCGAAGAGAAGATACGGAAGGACGACCAGCCGTTCTGGGCGCGCCCGCGCCGCCATCTCCAGCGTCTCCTCGAACAGTGGCCGCGTGATGCCGATGAAACTGGGCATCGCCCACAAAATACCTCGCCCCTCCTCAAACAACCGCGTCACCTTGAAGAAGTCGCCGTTGGCGTCGGGATCGCTGGAGCCTCGCCCCACCATGATGACAGCCGTTTTCTTCTTCTCCTCGTCCGAGGCGAAGAGCGTCGCGGCCCGTTCGGCGGCGAGCGATACCAGCGCCGGATGAATGCCCAGAGCGGGAGACGCCTCGAACCGGACATGCGGCGTTCGGTTTCGCGCCGAGGCCAGAGCCAAGGGGATGTCGTTTTTAACATGGCCGGACGCGAACAACATGAGCGGGACCACGACAATGTGGTCCGCGGTTTGGGCCGCCTCCGCCAAAGCAAAGGCCAGGGGGGGCCGCGCGAGTTCAATGTAGCCGCGCCCAACGCGGAGGTCCGGACGCCGTTTTTGATAGAGCGAGACAAGCTCCTCGAATTCCGCGTTGGACTCCGGGTCGCGGCTGCCGTGACCCACGATGATTACGGCCGTCTTCATGTCACGGACCCCCGGGATTATCCTAGTGAAACGAAGCGTGAAGAAGCGATTAGTGGCAGTAATTCTGGCCATCCATGATCGCGACGCCCCATGGGAACTGGCCCACGTTTGCGATGCGCTTGACTTGGTCGTCCTCCGCGTTGATGACGTAGACGGAATTGTCCGTGGAGGCGGCGACGTACACCTTCTTACCGTCAGGCGTGGTGGCGGCGGTCTCCAGCGCCAAGTTCTTCCCCAGGACGAGTTTCTTGGACGTGAACGATGGCAGGTTGTAGACCAGCACGGAGGAATCCTCCGCGGCGATCACGTAGGCCTTCCGGTTATCGAGCGCGTAGTTGATGCCCGTCATACCCGCGCCGCCGGGCAGCGTGGCGACGACCTTGTGCTTGCGGGCGTCGATGACGGTGACCGTTTCGTCACCGTTGTTCGGGATCATCATCCATTTGCCGTCCGGGCTGGCGTAGGCCCTCCAGGGCTCCTCGCCGGTCTGCAGGGTCTTGACGACTTCGTCCGTGGCCGTGTCGATCACGCCCACTTGGCCCGAATCGCCGTCCGCCGCGTAGGCGTACCGGCCGTCCGGCGTGAGGGTCACGTTCACGATTCCCTGTATCTCGCCAAGATACTTGTCCGGGTTCAGAGCGGCCACCTTCGGCAACTCGCCGATGGCGATCCGTTTGATGAGTTTATGTTCTACGGTGTCGATGACGCCCACTTCGTGGGCGCCGAGGTTCGGAATGTAGGCCTTCTTAAGCGTGGGATGGAACGTCACGCCGTGGGGCTCGTAGAAACCTTCGATCCGCGCCAGTTCCTTCCCGGCCATTATGTCCACGGCCGAGATGCTTCCGCCGTCGATGTTAGCGAAATAAGCCGTGTGTCCGTCCGGCGAGGCGTCGAAGTGCTCCGGCGCGAGGCCGGTCGGTACGACTTTGGCCGTCCCGTTGTCCAGGTCGATCAGGTAGACCACGTTCTTCTGGGTCCCGGAAACCAACAGCATCTTCTTGCCGCCCATTTGCATGGACATGGCCATGTGGGAGTTGACCCAGCTCTCGAGGTTGACGCGGTTGATGATCTGGTCGGTCTGCGCGTCGATCACTGTAACGTCCCCGGAGTCCCGGTTTGTCACGAACACGACCGTTTTAAGGCTCTTGCCGGACAACGGGGACAGCGCGCCCTGCGCGGGCGGCGTCTTCCATATCCCGCCGGCCGGGGGATAGACCGACTGCCCCATGGCCAGTTCCGTCTTCTGTTCCGCCAGCGCCGTGTTGCCGATGAAAACCGCGAGGAACGTCAGCATACCTAAGATTTTGATCTTTTTCACTTTATCCTCCTGATGAGTTAAATTAAAACTCGATCTGAGTGCGCAAGCCGAAGACCAACGCCGGATCGGCCAACGGCAATCCCCCGACCAAGACGTCCGACCGAAAGACCCCCTGCACGTTGGGTGTGACCGCCAAGTGTTCCGTCAGGAACGCCCGGTAGTAGGCTTCCGCGATGCGTTCGCCCCCCACGGTGCGCTGGTTGACCGAGCCGTACGCGGCGGCGATCTCGTCCTTGCTGCGATGGAAAGGCCCGCTGTAGGACAGGCCGGCACTCCAGGCGAAGGTTCTGTCCACATAGCCCCGGCCGGTGCCGCCGCAGCGGCCGAACAGCATGACGCGGGAAGAGAGCCGCTGGTCCACGCTAACGCCGACGGCGCGCTCGTAAATGCCGAGCTGCCCGTGGCTCCTTCCCCAAATGCGATAGTTGCCGTCTTTATGGAAGAGCCAGTTCAGGCGGGCGCCCAGTTCAGCTATCGAATATATCTGTTTGTAGGGGACCGAGCCAGATCCGCTTTCACTTTGCACGCCCACCCCGGCGTAGAAGGTCCGGCCCGGGTCGTAGAAGAGCGCCGCGCCCGGCCCGTTGGCCTGGGTTTCCAGCACGGGGTTGTTCACGAACGGGCTGGAGAGGAACTGGGTGGTTTCGTCGTTGGCCACGCGGTTCGCGTCGAAGTAGTTGGCCAGGTCCACTTTGCCGGCCGTGAACCGGAAGCGCCGCTTGCCGAACTCGAAACTCAACCAGGCTTCCCGGAGCATGACTTTGTCCTCGGGCGCGACCACGCGGCCGGCGTCGTCGTTCAAGCCGGACATCGTGCCGAGGAGCTGGTCGGGACCCATGCCTCCCGCGCCTTCCAAGTCGATGAAGAGCGTGGAGAACGCCGCGGGCCGGCTCACGAAGAACAGGTCCACCGAACCCGACGAAAACAGCCGGTCCGTCGTTCCGGAGATACCGCTCTTGCCGATTTGCTGGGTGATTCCCGTGGCGCTGGCGCCGACGGCGACGGACTTCTTCGCCTCGTCCGCCAAAGCCGCTTCGATCTTTTCCCCAATGCTCTCCTGGCGGGCCAGTTTGACCTTACGGTAGCTCACGCGTTCCCGCACTTTCGCGCCGTCCGTGGGACACCGGTTGTCGGTCTGGGGCGCGTCGAAGAGATGCCCGCGCGGGCAAACGTACTGCTTGATCTGCTTGACCTCTTCCGAGAGGCCCAGCAGGGTCGCCCTGCCGCGTAGGTCTTCCACCTGTCTCTTGAGAGAATCCAACTGGGATTCCATGTCCTGTATCCGGTCCTGCAGGTTTGTTTCCGCCCAGGCGGGCGTCGAAACGAGCAACAGTGCTGCGTATACCAACAGACGCTTCATTATTTTTCCTTTTTATAGGAGACGGTTGGTCTGGGGAACAGGGCTGATCAGCGCTGTTCCGAGCCACCCGCTCGCAATATTTGCCAAGCCGTTGAGAGTTGCCTCTCAGGCTCGGCGACAAAAAATTCGGGTTTCCAGGCAGACGGATCGTGGACGCCGGCGATTTCATAACGTCCGACTGTCAACATCAGCGCGTTATGGGCGTCCAAGGGGATGATCTCCTGAACGGTCTGCTTGCCTTTCATTGGCGTCCCAACGGAGCGGCATCTCCCGTGACGGCTCATAAAGAGAGTCATCAGCTCCGCGCTGGAAGCGGTTTGATCGTCCGCCAAAAGCACAATGGGACAGTCGAAAATTGCCTGGCCCTCGATGGCATAGTCTTTCACCTGACCGTTCAGCCCGACGAAACGGATGCCCGGCGCGCGGTCGCGGACAAGAGCGCCGAGAAGATCGACCGCCTCGTCGAAACGTCCCCCCGGATTGCCGCGCAGGTCGAGAATCAGGCCGCTCAACCGACTCCGCTGCCAGTCGTTCAGTATGCGAATGGCCTTTCGGCGCGATTGTCCGTCGAACCAGCGGATACGCAAATAGCCGGCGCTCTTTTTTCGGACGGCTTCGATGGCGTCGTCGTTTTTTCTTTTGAAATACATCGCCGGACGCCGAATCTTAATGATTCGGCTGTCCGGATCTAAAAAACGAAGTGACTCCTCCGTGGTCTTTACCTGAAGGGCTTGCGGCGGAAACGTTCGCCCAAGGCGGGTTTGGGCCGTCTCGACGATCTTGAGGGCGATCTGTTCTTCCGATTCGGCAAGCGCGAACGGGCCGAGAAACGCCAGGGACAGGGCGGCGAGAGCCATTTTGCGGCCGAAGTTCGCAGCGGCATTCAGAAAATTTCGTGCCCAGCCGGGATTCGCCAGAAAATGAATGTGCAAATAAGACGCCAACAGGGAGCCCGCCGCGTACCCCTCCAACCGGGTCTTGCCGGTCCGCGGTTTAGAGATGGAATAAGCCGCACGGGCGTCCGTGACATCCATCTGCCAACGGGAATAGTGAAATTCGTGCCCGCGAATTTGTTCCCCGACGCCCGCAAGAACCGTCTCCTGCCGCAGCGTGGCTTCCGAGTAACCGAAGTCCTGAAGCCGGTCCGTCATCTCGACCCGGTTCGGGATCACGCCCGACATGGCGTGCTCTTTTCCCTCGCGATCAATGATGGCTTCGGACAGATACATCAGGCCGCCGCATTCCGCGTAAGCCGGCAATCCCTGTGTGATTTTTTCCCGTACCGACTTGATCATCGCCCGATTCGACTCCAGTTCGTCAGAGTAGACCTCCGGAAAACCGCCGCCCCAATACACAGCGGACGCGTCAGGAAGGCCGCCGTCATCCAACGGACTGAAGGGCACGATCTCAGCGCCCATCTTTTCAAGAATGTCCAGATTGTCGCGGTAATAAAAGCTGAAAGCCTTGTCCATGGCCACGGCGATGCGGACCGAACCTGTATTCTCCGGGAGATCAACGGCCATCGCGGAAGCTGGCAGGGCGGGCACTCCGCCGGCCATCCGCAGAATCCGTTCAAGGTCGAAGAACCTCGAAGCTTGTTCTCCCAGACGGTCCGCCACGTCCTTCAATCCTCCGTGCTCTTGCGCGGTCACCAGACCCAAATGACGTTCGGCGATTCGGATCGATTCGTCTTTCGGCAGATAACCGAGCACCGGGATTCGCGCATAATTCTCGACGGCCTCTTTGATCAACTTCGCGTGTTTTTCTCCCGACACGCGGTTCAAAATCGCTCCCACCACCCGCACAGACGGGTCGAACCCTTTATATCCCTGAACGAGGGCGGCCGCGGAGCGGGATAGTCCATGGGCGTCAAGCACCAACACCACGGGGATTTTCAGGATTTTGGCCATTTCCGCCGTGCTGGCCGTCTCGGATTGGCCGCCAAGCCCATCGAAAAGCCCCATGACACCCTCCACCACGCCGACATCCGCGCCGGCCATGGCGTTCGAGAAGATCCACCGGTTAGCATCCTGCGACAGCATCCAGGAATCAAGATTCCGGCAGGGCCGTCCCGTCACAGCCGTATGATAGGAAGGATCAATATAATCCGGTCCGACTTTGAACCCCTGGACTTTCATGCCCTTTCGGGTCATAGCCGACAACAAAGCCAGGGTGACGGAGGTTTTCCCGGCGCCGCTGTGCGTGCCGGCGATCAGGATGCGCGGAGTCTTAGCCATATCACTTTGAGGGTCAGGGCGATCAAGAAAGTCAACGCCGAACAAAAATACATGACCCGTATCGATTCCAAAACAGTTTCCGGCCTAAGAGGACGCAAGGGTTGGCCGAGGTGCGGCGTCGAAACCGGCGTTCCTTTATACATACAGCCCCCGCCGAGTTGAACTCCCAAAGCTCCCGCCATCGATGCTTCCGGAATGCCTGAATTGGAATGCGCATTGCGAATACCGTCCGTCCATGCGGTTTTGAATGATCCCACGAGCGAAAATCCACAAAGGCCAGCGGCCAGCGGAAACAGGATGCCGGACAACCGGGCCGGAATCCAGTTTGCCCAATCGTCGATCTTCGCGGCGACGCGTCCGAACTTGAGATACCGTTCGGTCTTGTGGCCGATCATGGCATCGAGCGTGTTCACCGCGCGGTACGCCACGGCGAGCGGGACCCCGCCGAGGACCGCGAAGCCCAGCGGTGAAATGACGCCATCCACCGTGTTCTCCGCCACGGTCTCCACGGTGGAACGGACGATCCCTTCCTCGTCCAACGGGTCGGTGTCGCGGCCCACGATCATGGAGACTTTCGCCCGCGACAACCGGATGTCCCCGGTTTTCAACGCCTTGAACACTTCGCGGCTTTCGACGTCCAGGTCTCGCGTGGAAAGACAGGCGTAAAGAAGGAAGATTGATACGGCCAGTCCCGAAAACCATGAAAATGAGAAGCAGGTTTTGATGACGAACCAGGATAGACTGTAAGAACCTCCGACGACGAGAAGCACAAGCAACCCGCCGGCCAGATACTCCCAACCGATACATTTCCGCAAAATCGTCTCACCCCGGTCAATCGCGAACCCCATCCAACGGACGGGATGCGGCAGCCAGCGCGGATCACCCAGCAAGAGGTCGAGTCCATACGCTAAAACCAATATGGACAGTGCCTGATCGTTCATAACCCAACGATTTGGTGGAGCAGGTCCATATCGATGGAGTCTTGAACAACCCGGGCCAAGCGGTCATAACCGGCGAGCCTGTTTTCGGTCCGCCCGGCTTGTAGAGGACCCAATCCCTTTTTCCGCCGCAGGCTGTCGAGGAACGTCCGGCGGAAAAGCGGCGAATCGAAAATCCCGTGGATGTAAGTCCCCCAAATCGAAGTGCCCTGGGCCCGCGCGCCATCCAAGCTTTCGACGGCGATGCCGTGCCGTTCGACGATTTTGAAGACGGCGTTGTCGCCGTTATTCCCCTGGGTGCAGCCCATATGGATCTCATAGCCTTCCACCTCCATGCCTGTCTGGAGATGCACGGCCCGCACCTGGGCGGCCAGCTTTTCAGGCCTGAACACCGTAACAGATTCAAGCAACCCCAACCCCTCGGCCTCCTCGCGGCTGGCTTCCACGCGGTGCGGATCAAAAATCCGCTTCCCCATCATCTGGTAACCGCCGCAAATCCCCACGATCTCCACGCCGGCCCGCGCGCATTTTTGGATATAAGCGGCCAGGCCGCTGTCGTGCAGAAACTGGAGATCGGCCATCGTGCTTTTCGACCCCGGGATGAAAAGAACGTCCGGCAAAGAGTTCGCCGGCGGCGTCATGATGTAGCGCAACGAAACGTCGGGCTCTTTCTTGAAAGCCTCGAAATCCGTGGAGTTGGAAATGCGCGGCAGGCGCACCACCTCCAGAATGATCCTGTCGTTCCCGTTTCGAATCCCCGCCAGCTTTTCAAGAGGAATCGTGTCTTCTTCCGCCACTTCGCAGTCTTTCAAGTAAGGCACGACGCCCAGAACTTTTTTGCCGGTCTTTTTTTCGATGAAGTCGAGCCCCGGATCGAGGATGCTCTTGTCGCCCCTGAATTTGTTGATCAGGAACGCGCCGACCAGCGCTTTTTCTTCATCGGGAAGGAGCTCCATCGTGCCCACGAGTTGGGCGAACACTCCGCCCTTATCGATATCCCCCACGAGGATTACGGGCGACCGCGCCAGTCGCGCCACGCGCATATTGACGATATCCGCGTCCTTCAAGTTGATCTCCGCCGGACTGCCCGCCCCCTCGATGACCACCACATCGTATGTTTCGCGGAGTTTATCGAGCGCCTCTTTCACTTGAGGCAGAAGCTGTTTTTTGTATGCGTGGTATTCCACGGCCTTCATCATGCCGATGGGTTTTCCGAACAGAATGATCTGCGCGCCGACGTCGGTGGTCGGCTTGAGGAGAACGGGGTTCATAAGGACCGACGGTTCGATCTCGCAGGCTTCGGCCTGCGCGGCCTGGGCGCGGCCGATTTCGCCGCCGTCTTTCGTGACAAAGGAATTGTTGGCCATGTTCTGCGCCTTGAAGGGCGCGACGCGGTATCCCTCCCGCTTGAAAATACGGCAAAGGGCGGTGGCGATGACGCTCTTGCCCACATAGGAACCCGTCCCTTGCACCATCACGACTTTAGCCGACACGACAGACCGCCTCGTTAAGAGTGTTGATGAGGAGCGTATTTTCTTTCTCTTGCCGAACAGCAAGCCGGATGAACAAGCTTTTTTCCAGCCCGCGATAGTCGGAACAGAACCGGACCAGAATCCCCTTCGCGGCCAGATGGTTGCGTAGTTTTTCAGCCTCGAAAACCCGCGAGTCCAGTCTGCAAAGAATAAAGTTTACATCGGACGGATAAGGTTCCAGTCCTTCGATGGCTTCCAGTCCCTGGACGAACCGCTCCTTGGCCTGTCGCAAGGCGTCCAACGCATCGGACCGCATTTCCGACCGGTCCAACAGATTGATCGTGGTCTCTTGCGCCAATCCGTTGACGCTCCATGTGGGCTGGACATCGGCAAGCCTCTCGATCATTTCAGAATGCCCCAGCGCGTAGCCGATCCGTAGACCCGGAATGGAAAAGAACTTAGTGAGCGACCGGACGACCAAGAGATGCGGCGATTCCCCGCTTAACGCCACGAAGCTCCTCGTTTCTCCGTCAGGAATAAAATCCATGAAAGCTTCATCCAAAATCAGGAGCGCTTTTAGGCGGCCGCAGGTCTCGACCAGCTTTTTCAGCCAGCGAACGTCCGCCAGCCGGCCGGTGGGATTGTTCGGATTCCCGAGGAACACGACGTCGGGATTCCATTTTTCGACCGCATCGATCTGTTCGGTCCGTGTGAAAAGGAACCGATCCTCTTCCCGCGCTGGCACAAAATGCGTTTCCAAGCCCTCGCTTTGGCACACGGCTTCGTATTCTGAAAAAGCCGGAGTATAGATGAGGCCCCTTCCGGCCCGGTGCGATCGAACCGCCAAATGGAACAGTTCCGTCGCGCCGTTGGCGGGCAAAATATTATCCGGAGAACATCCATGCCGACGGGCAAGTGAGTCCCGCAGACGACGGCAGGCGGGGTCCGGATAGGAAAATGCCGCTTCCGCGCAGTCGCCCAGGACGGAACGCACCCATTGCCTGTCGAAATGAAAATTGACGTTTGTGCTGAAGTCCAGTACCTGCGATGGAGCAAGACCGTGCGTCTTTGCGAAGACTTCGATCTGTCCGCCGTGGTTCAAGTTCACGCCGCACCGCCCGCGCCCGCCGCGACGCCCAGGAGAAAGACACACTCGGCGGATTCGCCGCAAGCGCCCAAAACGTCGCCTGTCACCCCATCGATTTTCCGCAACGCGTATTTCCGGAATCCCCAGACGAACAACGCCGTCGCGGCCAACGCCGCCAGGCCGCGAAGCCCCATGAAGACGGCCCCGGCGGCAACGGAAATCAAGGACGAGACGACAGCTTCCGTCCGTCCGGCGTGGTCCACGTAACTTTTCGCGGTACCGCCTTCGGGCCGGGCATAGGAAGAAGAAGCCGCCAGCAGCGTCATGCTCCACCGTCCCGCCATGGGCATCAGGACGAGGGTTCGGACAATGAAGCCGGGCGGCAAACTCCACAATAGAGATAGTTTCACGGTGAAGAGACAGGCGATGCCGACCACCGCCATGGCGCCGGAATGACTGTCCTTCATGACCGCCAGGATTTCTTCCTTGGTCTTCCCTTTATAAAAACCGTCGCACATATCCGCCAAACCATCCAAATGGAGCGCCCCGGAAAAAAGTACCAGCGAAACCACCGCCAAAGATACCGCGGCCATGGACGGCGTCCACCGCGAGAACAAAAAGTAGACGCCCGCGGTCAACGCGCCCAAAACCAGGCCGACGAGAGGATAGTGGCGCATGGAACGGCCCAAGTCCTCGTCAGTAACGTCGGAGACCGCCGGGACAGGAAAAACCGTCAGCAACTGGCCCGCCAAGACCAACCTTTTTCCCGTCAAGACTTCACGTCCTTCAAGTCGGAGCGTTCCGAAACCCCCGCCTCGCCAAACGTCGCCATCTCATTGAGAATTTTGCAGGCCGCTTCAACGATCGGCATGGCCAAGGCCGCGCCTGTTCCCTCACCCAGCCGCAGCCTGAGGTTGAGAAGAGGTTCCAGTTCCAGATGTCTGAGCACATGCGCGTGACCTTTTTCAACGGACTGATGGGACGCGATTAAAAAGTTCTTCGCCTTGGGCGCGACGGCGCTTGCCGCCAAAGCCGCGGCCCCGGATATAAAACCGTCGATGAGGATGGGGATTCTTCGGACTGCTCCGGCCAAGATGACGCCCACAAGCCCGGCAATCTCAAGGCCGCCGACTTTCGCCAAGGCGTCCAGGGGGGCCGCTGGCGAAGGCCGGTTCACCGCAAGAGCTTTCTCGATGACTCGGACCTTATTCTGCAGAGTGGAATCATCGATTCCCGTCCCGCGCCCGGTGACCTCCGCAACGGGTTGTCCCGTAAAAACCGTGGCCAGAGCGCTGGCGGCGGTCGTATTCCCGATTCCCATATCGCCTGTGCCTATGAGACCCAATCCTTCCTGGGATTCTTGACTAACCAATTCAAAGCCCGTTCTTATGGCTTTCAATGCCTCCTCTTGAGACATGGCAGGGCCTTGTGTCATGTTGTTCGTTCCCATCCGCACCTTGCGATGCACAAGGCCGTCGAGATGGGACAGATCGGCGGCGACCCCCAAATCAGCCACCACCACTTTGGCCCCCGCATGACGCGCCAGCACATTGATCCCCGCTCCGCCCCTTAGAAAATTCAGAACCATTTGGGGCGTTACCTCGGCTGGGTACGCGCTGACGCCTTCGGCTGTGACACCGTGGTCCGCCGCAAACGTGAAAACGGTCTTCCAGCGAATGACGGGTCCCGGGTCCCCCGTGATTCCCACAATGGTCTTCGCGATTTCTTCCAATCTTCCCAAACTCCCCAAAGGTTTCGTCAAGTTGTCCAGCCGTTCCTGCGCTTGAACCATCAATTTCAAATCAATGTTCTTAATCTGAGACACTTTCTCTTCCAGCCAGTTCGTCATTTTTTCATCCTTTTAGTTTCAGAGGTATCCCTGAAACCATGAGATAGACTTCGTTCGCCTGAGAGGCGGCGATCTGGTTCGCTCGCCCCAGCGCTTCTCGAAAATCCCGGCCGATTTTTGTCTGCGGGACCAGCCCGAATCCGACTTCGTCTGTCACCACGATAACGGGAAAAGAACTGCTCCGCGCGCGTTCGCAGATTTTCTGTAGGCGGCCGGGCCAGTCCACGGTGGCGCTCCCGTTTGTCAAAAAACGAGAAACCCATAGAGCGAGAGAATCCACGATGACGGCCTTGGTGGAGCCGGGCAGCTCCTGTAGGATTTTTTCCACGTCAAAACGATTCTCCACGGTGGCCCACCGGGAAGGCCGACGACGGCGATGCTCCTCAATTTTTTGACGCATCTCCTCGTCCTCCGCGCCGGCATAAGTGGCGACGTAAACGACATCCTCTCCGTGACCCTTGGCAAGCTTTTCCGCGTGGGCCGATTTGCCGCTCTTGGCCCCGCCGGTGATCAGAATAAGGCTCATCGTACGGCCCCGATCAACGAAACGTCGCCGCTCCACTCAACCGTTTGGAAAGAACCTAACGGAGGAACTGATTGGAAAAACTCGGAAAACGGTTTTTTATAAATCTCAAGAAGCAGCGCCGCGATGACGCCGCCATGGGATACGATCAAAACGTCCTCGTGGTTTTTTCCGATGAGATGGAAAAGGAAATCTCGAACGCGCGTATTCAGGGAGGAAAACGGTTCACCGCCAGGAGGCGATACAGCCGGAGGATCCGATATCCACTTTTTCATCAGATCCGGGAATTCTTTGGAGAGTTCTTCGTATGTTTTCCCCTCCCATCGGCCAAAGTTCATTTCCTTAATGAGGGGCGAATCAACGAGAGGAAAGTCGCGGTGGGCGCAAATGACTTGGGCGGTTTCATGAGTTCGGCTGAGCGGACTTCGATAACAAATCTCGAATGACACGGAGCCAAGTCGCTGGGCCACGTCTTGAGCTTGTTCCCGACCCTTTTTAGTCAAGGGTGCGTCCAGATGGCCGCAGTAGGTTCCGGAGAGAGTGCATTCGCCATGGCGAACGAGCGTGAGTTTCATCTTCGAGTGGATAATAAAAAATCCTTAACCCTGAATAGGATTAAGGATTGCACCCAGTTTACTTGATCCTTATGATGACCTTGGTCTTAAAACATATCCAAGGCGGCGCGATTCTCTATCTCACGGAGAATCAACGGCCTGTTGTCGTAGGCTGGTCTTCTGGCTCCTGGATCTTCCTTACCCTCTGTCCTTCCCAGCCAACAACGGCCAGTGGACATACCTTTTGAGGGATCGTCCCCAGTTACAGCGGCGGGACCGCTCCCGATTTGTCGCGGAACGACTCACGGGATTCCCAATCAAGCCCTCTCGGGCGCCTACAATCAATGAAACCGTGGGAATTTTACATTTCTTTGCTGATAGCTGTCAAGTTTTTTTGAAACCTTTTTTTTGAAACCGGGCGCCTTTGCCGATTCACATCCGGCGGTCCATTACGTATGATAACGGAACCGAAAACGCCGAACACCAACTCTTAAATCAGTCCTAAAAACCAAGTCCATTTCCGCGTCGTCCGTGCCTGGAATCTCTTCCAGGACCGCTATGGATTTTTCCAGGATGTCGATCAAGACCGGAAGTTCCTTTCCATAGATGCGCAGGCTCACATCGGCGCGGCTTCCCTCCAATATTTCCATAAAACGCATTTCAATGGGTTGGTTCTCGCTCACTTCCTGGCCGGGAACCTCCTTCTCCAAGGCCTCTTTGAGCGCCGCGTAAAGTTCCGCCTTGGTTCGCCGTGGGCCGTTTTCCTGCTTTGGCCATTTGGAGAAGTTTTTTTGGAGTATCACGGGAGGGGGAAAGGCGTCAGAGAAGCTTCAGCAGGGCGTCGCGGCCCGACACGCCGGGGGTAATGCCCAGGGTTTGGCCGGCGGCGCTCACGTCGGTCACGGGTTTAGCCAAAAGGTCTTCCACGGTTTTGACCCCCCGCACTACCGCGGCGGCGGCATTGAATTTATCCGCGAACTTCACGTCCAAATACCCGCACATGACGAACCCCTTGGGGGCCTGAACCAGGACCAAGGGGGCTCCGGGAAGGTTGATTTCGTAGCCCTGGACGACCTGGCCTTGGATTGAAATTTCGCGGGTCTTCATGGGTCCTCGATGTTACATGTAATTTACAATAAATTAACCGCGTGTTTCGGCATCGCCATTATACTAAAGAGGCCCCATGCCCATAACGCGCTTTAAGCGATATTTCTCTCGGAAAATCCTGGCCGCCGGCCTGGCGGGTCTGTACGCTTTTACCAACGTTTTCGCGGTCCACGCGGCCGAAAAAAGCTTCTGGCAGGACCGCCGTTCCGCCCGTTCCCAACGGTCTCCGACCCTGCTCGCCCAAGCCTCCTTTTCAATCCCCGCTCTGCCGCCCCCGGGGCAGGCCCTGGGCGCGGCCGAGTCCCCCGCCGCCGCAAAACTTAAAAAATTGCCCCTGTCCTTCGATTTGGCCGCCGCGGTCCTGCCCTACGGCACGATCCGCGAGGTTCGGGAAGGGCGGCCGGGCGCGCCCCTGGTCCTCCTGCTCCAGGACATTCACACCGACGACGCGGCGCAAAAAAACATCGGCGGCGTCCTCTCCGCCCTGGCCGAGGGCGGCGTGACCCTGACCGCCGTGGAAGGCGCCGCGGGGGACCTCCGTTTTTCCGCCTTTCGAACGCACCCCTCGCCGTCGGCCCTGGCTGCGGCGGCGGAGCATTTCCGGGCCGCGGGGTATTTGAGCGGCCCCGAATGGGCGGGCCTGACATCGCCCAAGGCGTTGACGATGGTCGGGGTGGAGACCGCCGAGCTCTACCGCGCCAACGTCGACGCCGCCCGGGAGGCCCTGGCGGGCCGCCCCGCCGCCGAGGCCCTGATCCACGACCTGCGGGCCGCCCTGGACCCCCTCAAGGGGCGGATTTTTTCCGAGCGCCTGCGGTCCCTGGACGCCCGGTCCGCGGCCCATCGGTCGGGGGTCCAGGGACTCGGGGAGTACGCCCGGTTCCTGGCCGAGGGCCTGGGCGCCGAAACCCCCGGCCAACTCCGGCGCTTTGTCCGGGCCCTGGAATGGGAAGAACGCCTGGACCCGCCGCGCATCGAGCGGGACCGCCGGGCCCTCATGGAAAAACTGGCCGCCGCCCTGGACGCCTCGTCCCTCGAGGCCCTTGTCACCCAGGGCGTGGCCTACCGGGCCGGACGCTCCACCGGGGGGGAATTTTTCACCTTCCTCCGGCGGCTCTGCGGCGGGGCGGGCGTGGAGTTGAACGCCGTGCCCGCTTTTCGGGATTACCTGGATTACATCGGCGCGGTGGAAGGCATCGACCGTGCCGCGCTCCTGAATGAGATCGACGGCGCCGAAGAAATCCTGGCGCGCCGTTGGGCCCCCGCTGAGCGGGAAAAGGCCCTGTGGGCGGCGGCGCGGGACCTGGACCGTTTGGCGCGTCTGTTCGGGAGCGTCATGTCGTCGGAGGATTGGGCCGCCTACGGCCCCCGGCGCGAGGCCGCCCGCCGCCTGCCCGAACGTCTCGCCGCCCTGGCCCCCGGGACACCGCCTGCGGCGGTTCGGGCCGAGGACATCGAACGCGTGCGTCGGCCCTACGAGGAATTCTGCCGGATCGCCCTGGCCCGCAACGACGCCCTGGCCGCCAACGCCCTGGCCGAGGGGCGCCGCCGGGGCGCGGCGACGGTCGCCCTGGTGGCGGGCGGTTTCCACACGCCGGGCCTCCTGGCCGCCCTGGGCGCCCGGGGGTGCGCCGCGGTCGTCGTCACCCCGCGGGTGGAAAAGACCGACGGGAAACCCCTGGACGTCTTCGCCCGGGACCCCCTGCCCCTGGAAAAACTTTTCGCGGGCCCGCGCATCGGCCTGGCGCCGGAAAAACTGTTGTCCGACCCGTCGGCGCTGTCGCCGCCGATGGGGAACCGGGCCGCGGCGCTCAGGACCTGGTTGGCCGCCGTGGCCAACGCCGTGGCCGCCCGCGACGGGGCCGACTCGGCGGCCCTGCACGTCTGGACCCGGGGACTTCAGTCCATCGGGCTTGAGGTCGTGGACGAGTCCGCGTATCGTGATAAGAACGGGACCGGCTGGGCCATCCTGACCGTCCGCCACGGGGACGGCCTTTTGCAGTTGGAAGCCCTGGCCGCCCCGCCGGGACGGCCCCCGGCCGACGGCCTGGAATCCGCCCTTCTGCCGGACGGCGGACGGCTCCGATATTCGGGCGATGCCCTTCCAAGCGAAGCCGGTCTGGGATTTCCGCGCCGATGGCGTGCGGAGTTGAGCGCGCTCCTATCATCCGTCAAGCGACGATTCGGTGACGGTGCCGCCTTCCCGGAAGCGCTTCGGAGTTTGGAGACCCCCGCCTCGCTCGTCTATCTGGTCCTGGCCGCGCTGAAAAGGCGCGGCGCGGGAATCAACGCCGATCTCATCGACAAGCTGACCCTTTTTCAGGCACGCTTTGGGTGGGAGAAAGGCCTTCACGGCCGCGGGCCGGCCGCCGATCGTTCGGCGGACGCGGGACGGACCAGTGTTCGGGAGTCCGTCGAGGAAGAAAGTCTATTTCGGGGACTCTTCGTCGTGGCCCTCGCGCTTCTTCCGGACTCCTTTCGGCTGGCGCTCCTGGTGGTTCAAGCCGCGGGATTCGGCTTGCTCCACTACGGGCGCGAACGGGAACGGGCCGGGGGGGATTTGACGCTTTGGCAATACGCCCTGGGGGGCCTGCGAAGCGGAAGCTTCATCAACCACGCGCTCTTCGGACTCCTCATGGGCCTGCCGGCGTTTTTCTTCCCCCAGGCGTCCCTGGGGGTTCAACTGGGGCTTCCGATCCTTGCGCACGCCCTCAACAATTTGGCCGTCCAACGCGGATGGACCGGGGGCGGCCTCCTCCGGCTCCAGAGCCTGGGTGAACCCCGGGGACGGCGGCTTTTCCCCCTTTCCCTTCGGGGGCTCCGCCAGCGAGGGACTCCAGCGCCCGCGCCCCGGGACCCGCGCCCCGTCCGGGCGGGTCTGCTGTCGGCGGACCACGTGGTCTACGACGAGGCCGTGCGCCGGGGTCTGGACCCCGAGGGGCGGCGGACCGTGGGCCTCTACCTGGGCGGGGGGGCGGACCTGTCCAATTTCTTCCTCTCCACCAACGTCGAACTGGTCTATTTCCTGTCGCAGAATTACGGGAACGGGCCCCGGACCCGCACGGTGTCCCCGGAGGACGTGCGCGGCGTCCTGTATCGACGGCCCTGGTTTTACCTCCAGCGGCCGGCGCTTTGGCCGGGCGCGTGGTTCCGTTGGCGTTACGCCCGGTTCAAACGGGCCTGGGGGTACGCCAACGGCCAGCACCTCTCGACGCCGGCGCAGTTTCTGGCGGCCTTGACGGTGGAGCTGGACGCCTTGGGGGTCGATCGCCGCGCCGCGACCCCCTTTAAAACGGCCGAGGGGCACCTGGGCCTGCGGTTCCCCTGGGGGCATCCGGGCGAGCCGGTCCGGGAACGGACGGTGGTGTTCCTGGAAGGAACGGCCACGGCCGCGTCCGAGCTTGAACGGATCCTGGCGCAGTTGCCGCTCTTGGACGTCGTCTACCAGCGGGCCGGCGCATTGATTCCCCTCAAACTCGAAGTCGACCCGCGCCTGGTGGCGATGCTCAACCGGCGGATGGCGCCCGGCGGGCGGTTCGCCCTGAACCCCTACGCCCGCAATTGGAGTCTGCGCCACCCCATCGATCGTAAAATCATTTTTCCCTTCCCCTTGCGCGCCGTGGACATCCCCGATGAGGAGGCCCTGGCCCGTCGCGTGATCGACCGGCAACGGGCTTCGGCCGGGGCGCGGAAGATCGTCCGGTCGGGGGGGCCCCCCTGGTGCCCGTACGGTTTTCGCATGCGAATCTGGGACGCCAACCCGGGCCTCGACCTTCCGGCCGCCGAAAGCTCCGTTCCGCTCTTCGACAGCGGGCTGGCCCGGGACGGCACGGCCGTTGAAGCCACGCGCCGCCTAGCCCAAGTGGCTCGGACTTGGACGGCGGCGGCCCGAACGGCCGTGATCGAACTCTTGGTCGCCGGTCCGACCGGCGCCGCCGTCGAACCCGACGTCCTGGAATTTCTGGCCCGGCACAACCCGGCGCACCCTCGCGCCAACGACTTTTCCGATTTGGTCCCCCAGGACGGTCGTTGGGACCATGGCGATCCGGCGGTGAATTTCATCGAAGGCCGTTTGCGGGGGCGTTTGGCGGACGGCGCGGACGAGCCCTTTTTGGACCGGCTGAAGGCCCTGCTCATTTTCTGGGCGGCGTCCCACCGGGTGGCTGCGGCCGGCGACGCCCGGCGGCGGCCCGCGGAGCGCCTAGACGATCTGCACCTCCAATACGTCCGTCTCCGCCTCGCCCGGGCCCTGTTGGCGCCGCCGGTCGGGGACCCCAGCGATCCCGCAGCCCGGGCCCTGGACCGCGCACTCGCGCGGGTTCGGGACGCCGTTGAATGGACGGATCGCTCCATGGATTACGTGGATTTGGCGGCCCTGTTGGAGGACGAACGCGTCCGACTCGCACGGGAGACGCGGGAGTGGTACGTCGCCGTCCATCTGCGGATATCCCCCGAGGTGCGGGGGTGGGGAAGCGTGTTCGCCTACGACGGACTGCTCCTGTACGCCCTCCGAAAGTTGGTGGAGGAATCGACGGATTTGGCCGGGGGCGCCGAACTCTCCGAAACGGATAGGATCGTGGTCGACGTCGCGGCCACCCCCGCCGGCGAGGTCCGGTTGGACGTTCGCTCGACGGTGCCACGGGCCGGGGCCAGGGCCTGGGCCCTGGACGACCGCCTTCGGCGCGCCCTGGAATCCGTGGGCGGGGACTGGGGCCCCCGCGACGGGCGGGCCTCCCAGAACGCCTGGGTGACCCTGCCCGTGCTCAAGGGACCGGGCCTCGTCCCCGCTTGGAAGAGCCGGCCCGTGATCGTCGTGGGCGGGCCGGACGGCGCCCGCAATGAGGCCGTGGCCAGGTCCTTGGCTTCCCAACTGGGGCTCCGTTATGTCCGCGCCGGGTTCGTGCTGCGGGTGATCCTCTACGAACTGTTGACACAGCACCGGGGGATCGATCTCAACGACCCCGACCGCGTCGCCCGCACGGTCCGGTCGATTCTAGCCGAGGTGGATTTGGACAGCGACCCCGTCCGCGTGCGGGGGAAGAGCACCGCCGCGCCCGACGCCGACGGGCGGTCCTACCGGGACCGCGTGAGGCAACGGATCGACGGGTCCGAGGAAAAAACGTTCCTCCTCGATCGCGTGGCCGGGTACCCCGGGGTCCAAGAGGCGTTGGTCGAGAAGATCCGGTCCACCCTGCCCCGGGCCTTTAAGGGGTACAACGGCGTCGTGCTCGTGGTCGCCCGGCCGTCCTTCCGGCCCGAGGTCGCTCAGGGCGTCGCGCCCTTTTTCCTCTCCCCCGACGACAGCCGCCGGGCCGAACGGACGGGAGTCGGCCCCCGGCGCCCGGCGACGCGGGACCGGCAGGCGGGCGCGGCGGACCGCTACGCCCCGCCGGTCTTGGTGGACGCCAACCGCTCCGTGTACGAGATCGTCCGGGACATTGCCGACCGGCTGCGGGGGGAATATCAATCCGAAAAGGCCTTCTACCAGGAGTTCGTGCAACGCCACGGGCTCCAGGGCGGGCGGGGGGCGGACATCGCCACCTCCGCGAATTACGAGCCGGTCCTGGGCCTCCAGGAGGGGGGCCTCAAGATCGTCTTCGCCGTGGATTTCCTTCACCCGCGCCCGCAACGAATAGCCAAAGGCGTCTGGTCCATCCCCGGCGACGCCACGCGGTTGAGCGAGACGCCGGAAATCGGCCGGGACAGCATGGACCTCCTGGTTTTCAACGACGGGCTCCAGTACATCCTCGACCCCCACTATAGCTTCCTCGCGGCTCACGTGCGGGAAAACCCCGGCGCCTGGGACAACGACGACGGGTTCACGATCCGCCAGGACCTCCTCTACAAAACCCTCACCGAGGCCCGGGCGGCCCTTCGGCCGGGCGGCCGGCTGTTGATCCTGTGGACGGCACCGCAGCCCGCGGACGGTTCCGTGGCGGACCTGTTCGGCAACCGGCCTGATAATTTTTTGAGATTCGTGGGGTTCGAGGAGGCCGAGACCCGGGTCCTGTCCCCCGGCCGGTTCACGGTCACGGCGGTCAAGCCCGACCCGCCGGCGGACGCGCAACTGTTGCCCCAATCCCTCGGGGACCGGGCGCTGAGCCGTTTGCGCGGCCGGGGGCCCCCCGTGATGGGGATTTCCCTCGGTAGCTGGGCCTACGGCCTCTTGACCGTGGGCGCGGCGCCGATCCTGGAAGAGATGGTTTTCCGAAGCGGCGTTTTCCACGGCGCCGCCGCGGGCCTGCTGGCGGCGCTTTTCCCGCTCTTGGGCCTGGACGCGGGGTGGGTCCTCGCGGCGCAGTGGTTCCTGGCCGTGCCCGTTTTCGTCCTGGCCCACCGGCTCCTCCACCGGGAATCCTGGGCCGACACGCTCACGCGGGTCCTGCCGGCCGTTCTGTTCACGGCGGTCTACGCCGCGGCGCCGGGGATGGAACTCAACGCCCTGCTCCACGGCCTCTGGAACGCCGGGGTCCTGGCCACGGGCCGGGGGCCCCTCATGGCGATCCCGGGGGCGGGCGACCGGCCCGGGCCCGCGCCCCTCTTCGACTTCAAGAGGGACCGATTCAACCTGGACCTGTTTTGGGGCGCCGTGAAGGGCGCCGCCCGGGGGACGGCGGTGGACATCGAGGGCCGGCGGATCGCCGGCGCGCCCTTCCTCGTCCCGGGGGACTGGGACGGCCGGGGATGCCCGGTCGAAATGCGGATCCTGCTGTCGTTCGATGTGCCGCCGGCGGCCGGGGCGTGGATTCCCCGGAAAACGGTCGCGGCTTTCTTCGGTCGGATGAGCCAGACCCTCGTCGAAAGCGGAGGCGTCTCCTTCGTCGACACGACTTACCTGGACGGCGGCGTCGAGACGCTCCTCCGTTTGAACTCCCAGGGCGGCCGGGAATCCAAGTCCGTCCGGCTCCAAATTTTCGCGACGGGCGAGGGGCCGGCCCGGGCCTACGCGGCCGCCCTGCGGCCCGTGAACGATGGGAATTTCTGGGCGGGCGTCCGCGGGGCTCTGCGGTTCGCCCGGGCCTTCGGCGACCCGGCCCTCCACCGCGATTGGATGGTGAAATACGTCCAGGCCGTACGCCTCGGCCGCGCGGGGCGCTTCTTCAAGGAAAACCCGGAATTCCTCGCCCTCCGCAGGGAGTGGCATTCCCACGCCGCCCTCCTCGAACGCCCTTCGGCCCGGCCCGCAGGCGAGGAGGCGCGCCTGACCGCGATTCTGCAAGGGGCCCTGGCGGAGCTGCGCGCGGCGGCGGCCCCGGCCGCTCCCGTCGAAACCCTACGAAACCTTCGCGCCGACACGGCGGGGCGGCGGCAATTTCTGGACACGGTCTTCGCGTCCTTGGCGATCGACCCCGCGACGGAGGACGGCGCCCTGCCGACGGATTTTCGCGCGGCGGTGGACGGCTTCAACGGCCGACGGTGGCTCTTTTACCCCTCCGCCGGGGGCCACGCGGACGTCTGGTCCGCGGACCGGGGCCGCTACTTTCGCTTCGTTCGCCTGACGGGCGCCCCGGCCTTCGGCCTCCGGCTGGCCTGGCACCCGGGGGAGGGCCTGTTGCTCTACGCCGATCCGCCGGGCGGGGACCCGGCCGTATTCGCCTTCCGCCGCTACGCCGAGACGCTGGCGGGCGCCAGGAAGACGGCCGTGCTGTCGCCCATCCCCTCGGCCGATTTCGAGGCGTTGCGCGCGCGGTCCGCGGAGTGGGCCCGGCGGACGCGCCTGTCGGCCCTCCTCCGGGACGCCATCGACCCCACCCTGGCCGAGACCGAGGAATTTCGCCGGGGCCTGGAGGCTTTCGCTGCCGAAGGGTACGAGTGGAAAACCTACGCCCGCCAGGGAACCGACCGGAGCCGCGACCGGTTTTTCTACGTGACCCTGCGCCCGGACCAGCGGATGTATTTCCAAAGCGCGGCCTTCGGGGACCGCGTCCGGGCAACGCCGATGAAGTTCCCGGGCGAGGACCTGGTTTTGGCCCTGGCCGCGCCGGGCAGGCGGACGCTGACGTTCTCCGTGGGGCCCGCCGTGGGCGTCCCAGCGGACAAGAGAGGAATTAGCGCGGAAGAGCTGTGGACCTTCGACACCCCGGAGCGGGCCCGGGAGGAACTGCCCGCGCACCTGGCGTTTTCGGCCTTCCTCCTGCGCTGGGGTCCCCGGCCCGCGCCGGTCCTGGCGGCGGAATTGACGGACGAGGCCCTGGCGGCCCAAAACGCCTCCCCGCCCGTCGTTCGGATTTCGGCCCCGGGCGAGGCCTACGACGTCTACGGCCCCCGGACCCGCCGCCGTCTGCGGTTCAACGGTTTGCCCCCGGGGACCTATCGCCCCCGGATGGAGCGCGATTCCCTGGGGCTCAAGGTCGTTTTTGAAAACGCGAACCCGGCGGGCCCCTCGATACCGTACCGCGTTTCGACCTTCCCCGCCCTGGGCAAAGTCAAGAAATTTTACAGCTCCGGGGAATCCGGGGTCGGCCGCGTCGATAAATCCATGCTCACAAAGGCTCTGGAGCCCCTGATCCTCTGGGCCCTGACGACCGAGGCGGGGTTGGGCCACCACGAGCCCTCGGACAAACGGCGGGACCGGGAGGCCTTCAACGCCCGGGGCTTCACCGTCACCACCGACGAATCCGGCAACCTGCCCTTCACATTTTCGGGCGCCGTCCCCGCGCCCCGCAAGGTGACCGCCCACAAAGGGACGCTTTCCCCCGGCGCGACCTATCGGATTACCGTCGAATGGGTGTGGGGCGCCGGCCCCCTGCTGGTTCTCGCTCGGCGGGGGGAGGCCCACGCGCTGGCCTTCGGCCGCTGGCGGCGGGCCCGGGGCACAGGGCAGGAAACCGTGTTCCTGGACGCCGCGGCCCGGGGGACGTCCCCCCGCGGGGTGTTGGCGGCTCTGGGCCTCCACCCGGCTCTCCTGATCCGCCAAGCGGAGCAATTGCTCTGGGCGCCCACCGGGAAGGCCCTGGCCGATTTTCGTCAGCGGGCCGAGCGCTTTAACGCGGCCGAGCTTCCCCGGAACAACGACCGCAACGGCTGGACCTCCATCGATGATCCCTTCGACGGAATCCCCTGGGTGTTCCACCAGATGGGGAACACCGATCTGCCCTTTCGCCGGGTCGTCGAATTCCGTCCGGGCCTGGGCCCCGTCCTATACTTTGTTTACGAGGGAACCAAGACGCTCAGGTCCCCCCGGGTCAAGGTATTTCTCGATCTCTACCGGATGCGCGCCCTGGCCGGCGGGTCCGCAAAAACCGATCTGTGGCCGTATAAAAAATCCCCGGCGGACGATCTGGAATCCGCCCGGGCGGCGGTGGCCGAGCGCGTCGCCGAGGTCGCGGCCGACCCGGTCTTCGGCAGGGGCAACGACCCGAACAAGGCCGCCGTCCTCCGCTTCCTCCGCCTGGTGGCCAATCGCTGGGCCGAGACGCGGAGCGCCGTCACGCCGGCGCCGAAGGTGATTCCCCTCTGGCGCCCCCGGGGGTCCCCGGCCGTGGGCGGTCCCATGGACCACGTGGTCGTTCAAATCCCCTCGGCGGCCCACGGGACCCAATGGGACACCTTCGCCGAGGTGCTGGCCAAGTCCCTGGGCGAAAGCCGCCGGATCGATGTGACGACGGTGAAAAAGGGCCGGCTCCTCCTGACCGCTCGCCCGTTGGAACCCGGGGACGCGTCCTACCGGTGCGTGGTGCACTTCACCGGCGATCGGTTTTTCGATTATCTCTGTGAACTGCTCCGCGAGTGGCTCGCGGAGGCCTCGGAGTCCCGTCGGATCGCCCTGCGATTGGGCAACCGGGGGGAACTGGGGGGAGCCCACGCGGGGATGGTGAACGCTCTTCGGCATCTGCGCGTGGCGGCCCACTACTTCGGTTCCCGGGTCAACGTAGTCGTGGCCGATTTGGGGTCCCCAAGTCCGGGATCGCCCTCGGCGGCCTGGCGCCGGATACTGGACCGGCCAATCGAAGTGGCGCTTTACCGGTTGACGGCGCTCTTTCGGTCGCTCGCCGCGACGGAGAGTGAAACAGGGAAATCGATGTTCGAGGCCCTTCACGCCCGGGCCTGGCCCCCGGCGCCGTACGGTTCCCCCCGGCCCATCGACGGGGACGACGCGCTCCTCCGGATCGCGCGCTGCGCCGCGGCGGACGTCCGCGCGGCGCGGGACGGCGCCGAATCTACGGTCTCGGCCCACCGGACCCATTGGCCGACCCTCACGGGCGAGGAGAAGGGGCGGGTGCTGGTGATCGATTGGGGTGGGACGCGGGTCAAGTTCCGGGTGGTGGATTTGAAGGGCGGCGGGCGGTACCGGATCCGCGCCGCCGAGGAGTTCGCCTTCACCCCGGCGGAGAAACGCGGCCCCGGGGACCGCCTGTTCGACCGGATCGCCGAGGCCGCCGAGCGGATGGCCGCCGCGGAGCCCGGCGTGGACCGGGCCGCCTTCGTTTTCTCCTTCCCCACGGCGATGGAATCCCTCGACGCGGGGCGGCTCACCCGGTGGACCAAGGAGATGACCGCCTCCGGCGTAGAGGGCCGGGACGTCGTGGCGCTTCTCCGCGACGCCCTGGCCCGCCGGGGGTCGTCGCTCCGGGTGGCGGCCCTGGTCAACGACGCCGCCTGCGCCCTGGCCGGCGTTTCCTACGCCGAGACCCGGGCCGGGGCGGAGAAGGCCTTCGTCCTGGCGGACCTGGGGCTCATCCTCGACACGGGGGTGAACGCCGCGGCGCGGTGGCCCGGCGGCGTCCGCAATCTGAAACTGGGCCTCTGGAACCTGCGCGCCGCGCTCCAGGCGGCGGACCCGGCCGCCGCCGTCGCTTGGCGCGACGATCTCTCTCTCGACCAAACCCTGGAAAAGGAAACCGCCTCCCTGTACGTGGGCGAGGCCCTCCGCCGTCTCTTGCGACGGGCGCTTTCCGCCGAGGGCCTGGGTCCTCTCCCGGCGCTGGAGCAACCCTTCTTGATACGGGCCGAACAGCTCTCGTCTGTGGCCGCCGACGAAACGAAGGATTTGGCCGTGGTCCGGGCCTTCGCGATCAACACCCTTCGTTTGCCGGCGGAGGCCCTGTCGATGGAGCGGCTGGGGCGCCTACGGGAAACCGTGCGCGCGGCCCTGGCCCGTTCCGCCCGCTGGGTCGCGGCCGCAGCGGCGGGGGCCCTGCAGGCTGCGGGCGATTCCAACCGACCGCTCTTGGTCGGCGTGGACGGCAGTTTCTACGCCAATACCCCCGGCTACGCGGCGGAGTTTGAGCGCGCCCTCGGGGCTTCCCTCGGGGTCTCGGGCCCCCCGGTCCGGGTGCGCTACGTGAAGGACGCCACCGCCCTTGGCGCCGCAGTGATCGCCGCCGCCGCGCCGGAGCCGTCCCCGTCGACCGGGCCGTCCCCCGTGGGGCGCGGTTCCCGGGGGGGCGCGTCGATCGCCCTTCTGTGGATCCTGGCCGTCCTGGGGATCGGGGTGTCGCTGTTGGGCCTGCCGGCCGAGGCTTTCCCGGCCGTCGGGGAGGCCTGGAGCCGGGGGGCCGGGGGGATGGCCACGATCCAGGGAGGGGGGCTCTTCCTGGGGATGATTTTGACGCCGCCTTCCGGCCCCGGGCGTCGCGCGCCGATTCCCCGGGACTGGCTCCGAACCGGTCGCGGCCGCTCCACGGCAGAGCCCGCGGCGCTCCGCCCGGGGGATCTCGTGGACGGGGCCCTGTCGGCGGCGGAACGGCGGTCTTTGGCCGACGCCTTGGACGGCCTGGCGCCCCGTCCCTTTGAAGGGATGCCGCGTTTGCGGACTTTGACGACCCTCGATTGGATGGGGGCTCCCAGCGGTTCCGCCCCGACGGTGAGCGAAGCGGACCTGGAAGATTTGGCGCGTCGGGTGGGCGGGTGGGGCGCGGCCCTCCGGGAACAGACCGTTGGGGAAGGCCTGGGCGCCGACGTCCGGGTGGCGGCCCGGTCGGCCGCTCTCCTGGATGAGTTGGACCGGCCCTGGGGCGTGAACGCCGTCCCCGCCGCCCGGGCCTGGCTGGGCCTCCCCCGGGAAAGGGTGGCGGGCCGCCCGGACTCCCGGGCCCTGTTCGTCCGGCATTACAACGCCCTGCGCGGTGCCCTGTGGTCCCTGCGCTGGCGGGAACGGGAACTTGCCCGGCGGACCGTTAGAGCCATCGACGTCACGCCCCTCTTCGACGAATCCCGCGGGGACGAGCGGTCCGCCACGGCGGTCGCCCTGGCCTTGGTCTCCGGGTCCCAGGCCTCCGGGATCACGCATTTGATTCTGGACGGGGAGGGGTTCCGCCCCGCCCCCGGCGAAACAGACCTGGCCTCCCTCGCCCGGGCCGAGTCGCGTCTCCGCGCCGTCGCCCCGGCCCTTTTCGCGCGCCGACCGCCGGGTTCCCTCCGCCTGTGGGTGCGGGGCACCGCCGCCGGGGTCGCGGTTTTTCGCCCCGAGGGTCTTTCCCTGGCGGCCCTGCGGCGGTTCGAGGCCGGGCGCCCCCTGCCCCTCACGGTCTACGGGGTCGCGGCCGAGCGGGTGGTGCCGGAGGAGCGGGATCTCCTGGCGGCCTGGCTCGTCACCCTGGTGCCCGTGGCTACGGCGCTCTCCCCCGAGGTGGAGGGGCACCTCCGGCGGCTGATTTTCCTGCAAATCCTGGCCTAATTACCGACGGAAAACAGCCCCCGCGTTTTCTTGCCAGCGGTTGGGGGGCTTGGTAGACTGTGCTTTCCCCATGAAGAGACTTCTCGAAATTCAGAACGTTGAAAACTGGATCAACAATCGGCCCATGAAATGTTTGGGCTTTAAATCACCGCGTCAGGTCTTCGACGCCTTTGTTGCACATACTCCTTGAATTCGCCTATGAGGACGACCGGGAGCTTTTTGACTATCTGATTATCTCGGAACACCGGGAGTCCGACAAGTTTCCCGCCACCCATAAACACCCAGGCCTCGTGGCCGGTGAACCAGTAAACTGCGGTAACCGTAGGGATTGGAGGTTTTCCTTGCAAAACCGTTACATGAAGAATCAGATGAAAATGTCTCTCGTTTTGATCGTCGCACTATTGCTGATGGGAATAATCTTCTTGCTTCAGCCGGTCTGTGTGCCTCTTTCGGAAGAAAATTTAAAATCTTTCAACATTCCGATTGAACAGCGGACTGATCGAGACTTGTATCTGAAAACCTTTCAAAAAAGGGGTGGTCAGTGGTATCAATGTAAAACGCGTATTTCACGTTTCTTCTTTTTCTAAAATCGTAACGGGGTCGGACATGCCTTATTGGAACTTTAAATATTTTTCCCGGAGGGTTTGACAGCGGTGTGTATCGGACGTATACCTCAAACACTTTAATTCCGCCTATGAGACACCCATGGTTTTGACATCTTCGACGATGCTGCCGCTGGGAACGGCGGCCCCCCCCTTCCACCTACCGGATGTGGTTTCCGGCAAAACCGTCGCACTAGAGGATTTCGCCGGGCGGGATGGTCTTTTATTGATGTTTATTTGCCGCCATTGCCCCTACGTCAAGCACGTGGAATCGGCACTGGCAAAATTGGGACGGGATTTCGTGGTGAAAAACATGGGGATCGCGGCGATCAGTTCCAATGACGCGAATTCCCACCCCGAGGACGCTCCAGAAAGCCTGCGGGCGCAGGCGAAGGAAATGGGATTCACGTTCCCCTATCTTTACGACGAATCCCAGGCCGTGGCCAAGGCCTACGGGGCGGCCTGCACGCCGGATTTCTTTGTGTTCGACCGGGACCGCCGCCTCGCGTATCGCGGCCAGTTGGACGACAGCCGACCGGGGAACGAAAAACCGGTAACGGGACGGGTCCTTCGCGCGGCGCTGGACGCCGTTTTGGCGGGAAAGCCGGCGGCGGTTGATCAGAAGCCAAGCGCCGGCTGCAATATCAAATGGAAGCCAACGGCCGGATCATGACACGATCCGTGAATTCCGTCGGGTTCATTTGAAGGCTTTGGAGAACCTGTTTGCGCGGGTGTTGATGGTCTGCGCGGAAGCGGGGCTGGTGAAGCTGGGGCATGTGGCGATCGATGGGACAAAGGTGAAGGCCAACGCGTCGAAGCACAAGGCGATGAGCTATGCGCGGATGACGGAAAAGGAAGCGGAACTGCGCCAGGGTGAAAGGCGAATGGTCGCTGTGGTGTGCGGGGCATAATTTGACGAAGCTCTGGCGAAACAGGGGAGAGATCTGTCCGGACTGGTTTAGAAGCCCCAGCGAAGGCTTGGGATGGCGTCGTGGACGGGGAAAATGGTATTTTTGAGAAAAATGGCCTTCGGTAATGATCTGTCGCATCGATACAACGACTTGTTCGGACTTGCAAAAACGCCCACGAAGAGCGGATGGGTGATCAGGATGCTTGATTCCGGCCAATTCGTGAATTCCCCAACACTAGTCTGCTTTTAGCAACCGGGGCGCATTCGCGCCCATTCCAAACGGCTGCCACTGGCAGCCGGAACCCTTGTGGAGCCCGCGCCCTTGAAAATTCATGCGTAGGGCGCGTTATCAAACCCGAGCGGTTTGTGCTCGGGGGCGACAGATTATAGTTTCCTCTTAGGAGGGGTTCAGTGACCCGTCTCGCGAAGCGAGTAAGGCGAGCGCGGATGAACGGGGAAGTTGTTAGGGCCTATTTGGCCCGTCGTAGACGCCTGCCACTGGCAGGCAGGACCCCTTTGGGAGGGCGGCCGCGTGAGAATTCCTACGTGGCGGACGTCTTCAGACCCAAGCGTAAGCGAGGGCCCGACGGATCATTTGACTCCTTTTTGGGGGGTTCAGCGAGCGATCGCGCAAAGCGCGATGAGCGAGCGACGATGAATGGGGGGGCAGAGCCCCCCCTTGTGGAGCCCGCGCCCGTGAGAATTCCTACGTAGGGCGCGTTTTCAAACCCGAGAGATTTGTGCTCGGGGGCGACAGAGCGGGTGTAATTCAACGGTAGAATGGCAGCCTTCCAAGCTGTCTATGTGGGTTCGATTCCCATCACCCGCTCCACTTTCCAGTCCGCTTCTCCCGGGCCACCAAATCAAAATGTGACTCGACGGAGAGGCGGATTTTTTTATCTAGTTCCTGCTCGCAAAGTCTCATTGGGCCCCAGGAAGGGACCAGCCCCCACCTCATGGACCTCAACTCCCTCGCCGCCCCCTTCACGACCACGGGCGCCTGTTGGGAAGGGGCGATGTTGTATTGGGCGCGGCACGCGAGGCTGCCCGGAGCCTTGAACCCAAACCGCAACTTTAATTCCTCGAGGCTTTTCGTCTGGCTATATCTGCCGCACATCACGTGCTCCCATTCATAAAGGACCTGCTGCGGAAGAATCGCCGTCGGAGCGTCCCGAGGACGTCGGGGAAACGCAGAGCCTCCACCCACTGGAAGAGAACCGGGACGACGAAAAGGGTCAGGACCGTGGCGCTAACCAGACCCCCCAGGACCGTGATGGCCAGGGGAGACCACAGGACGGCGCTCTCGCTGCGGTCCAGCGCCATGGGCAGGAGGCCGATCACGGTGGTCGATGTGGTCATGAAGATGGGCCGGATGCGCTGCAGACCGGCCGCGACCAGGAGGGAGGTCGTGTCCCCCTCCGGTCGCCAGGCGCGGAGGCCCTGGACGCAGTCGATCAGCATGATGCCGTTGTTGACCACGATGCCCCCCAGCATCAGCAGGCCCACGGAGACCCCCATGGTCACCGTCGCCTTGAAGAGACATAGGGCCGCCACCGAACCGATCAAAGACAGCAGGACCGTCCCCATGATGATGAAGGGGCGCGCGTAGGACTCGAACTGGCAGGCCATCACCATGAACACCAGGAAAACGGTCAACGCCAGGGCCTTCCAGAAATCCCGCCCGGCCTGGACCATGTCCTCGTATTGCCCCCCGATGTCGGCGTAGTACTCGGGCGGGAACGAGACCTGGGCCAGGGCCTCCTTGACCCGGAGCGCCGCTTCCTCCAGGGAGGCGCTCCCGAGGTTGGCGGACACCTGGATCATGCGGGAGCGGTTGCGGCGCCATATCTCGCTGGGGGAGATGTCTCCCTGGACCTTGGCCACGTGCTCGACGGGGACCTGCTCGCCGCCGGAGGTCGTCAGGAGCAGATTCTTCAACTGGTCCAAGGTCTCCCGCTGCATGGGCTTCAGGCGCACCACGGTCTCCACTTCCTTGGCCTTCTCGTAGAACGTCGTGGCGCGCAGGCCCCGCATCTGGGCGTGGAGGGCCTCGGCGACTTCCTTGGCGTCCAGGCCGAACAAGGAAGCCCGCTGGGAGTCGATGAGGACGGAGAGCTGCGGCCGGCCCGGCCGGTAGCGGATCTTGACGTCGGAGAGGCCGGGGAGCTTCCCCATGCGGCCCGCCACGTCGATGGCGATCTTAGCCATCAGGTCGTAGTCGTAACCGTAGAGCTCAACGAATATCTCCTTTCCGCTCCGGGGCTCGGAGAAGTAGGAGAAGGCTTTGTATTCCTTGGCGTATTTCTCCATCACTTTGTCCACAGCCGGGCGCAGGCGGTCGATCACCTCCTGCGTCGTCAGCCGCCGCTCCGAGACCGACGCCAGGGTGACGTAGACCTTGGAGGACCAGCCCTCCACCTTGGAGGAAACGTTCCGGACGGCGTCCTTGGTCTCGGCGAAGTCCCGCACCGTCTCCTCCACTTCCTTGACCACCCTGTTGGAGATGTCCAGCCTCACACCCGTGTCCAGTTCCACGAAGACGACGAATTCGCTCTGCTCCGAGGAGGCCATGAAGTCCTTGGGAAGGGTCCACAAAAAAACACCCAAGGCGGCGGCGAAGGCCGCCCCGATCACGGCGAAGACCTTCCGGGGGTTCCCGAGACACCGGCGCAGGTTCTCCTCGTAGCGCCGGACCGCCCAAAGGCCCGACAAGACCAGCGTGGCGGCCAGGACGAGATAGGCCCCGTGGAGGAGCGGCAGGCCCAACGCGACCCGTCCCAGGACGACGGCGGCCAGGAGCGCTACGAGGACGCCCCCTCCGCGGAACCGCCGATGGATTCCCGCTTCCTTGAGCGCGGCGAGACGGTCCTTGGCCCGCCCCTGGACCGCCGCCAACCATGACCGGACTTTCCCATCCCCCTCCGTCTCCCGGACCTTCAAGGGGTCCACCAGGGCTCCCAGGGCGGGGACGAGCGTCAGCGCCACGAAGAGAGAGGCGAAGAGGGACGCCGTCACCGTGAAGGAGATGCCCGAAAACAGGAGCTGGGACTGTTTGGCCAGGAGCGAGAAGGGCAGGAAGACGACCACGGTGGTCAGCGTCCCCCCCACGATGGGGGCCACCATCTCCTCGGCGGCCTTCAGCATGGCGTCTTTCCGGGAGAGCCCCCGGCGCTCCAGGGAGATGCGGTCATAGTTCTCGATCACCACCACGGCGTTGTCCACGAGGAGACCGATGCCCAGGATGAGCCCCGACAGGGACATGACGTTGATGGAGATGCCTTCCACGTACATGAAGGCCAGGGTCACCATGACCGACGCGGGGATGCAGGAAGACACGACCAGCGAGGAGCGGATGTCCGGCCTGCGGAAGGCCCACAGGACGACCCCCAGGGTCACCAGCATCACGGGCCAGGCCGTTGTGTCCAGGGGCCAACGGAAGGCGTAGAAGACGAGGACGGTCGAGACCAGGACGGCGAGCAGCGCACTCACGACGGCGCGGCTCAAGGGGGTCTTGGCCAGGAAGAGCGGCAGGACCAGCATCATCAGGGCGATGCCGAAGACCAGAGTCACGCGCACGGACTCGATGGCCGCCAGGATCGCCTTTCGCTGGTCGGAGATGACCACCATCTCCACGCCCTTGGGCAGGCGGACTCGGAAGTCCTCCAGCGCCTCCAGGGCGTGGCCCGCCACCCGGACGGTGTTGCCGGAGGTCTCCTTCTGGACGTACAGGGTGACGGCGGCCCGGGCGTTGAGGCGGGAGTAGCTCTCGTTCTCGAGATAGGAGTCCTTGACGTCGGCGATGTCCTTGAGGCGCACTCGGCCGCCGTTCCTCGACACGGCCAGGGTGATGTCCTTGATCTCATCCAGGCTGCGGAAGGCCCCCGCCGTGCGGACGCCGAAGAGGAGCGTGGGGTCCCCGCTCACCTCCCCACTTTTCAGGTTCAGGTTGTTCTGCTCCAAAACGCCGACGGCCTTCTTGATGGGGAGGCCTACGGCCGCCAGCCGCTCCCGATCCACGTCCACGACGATCTTCCGCTCCCGTCCGCCGCCCACCTCCACGTTGGCCACGCCATCCACGCGCAGGAGCTTCTCCTTCACGTCCGCGTCCACCAGTTCCCGCAGGTCCTCCGGGGTCATGCGGTCGGAGGTCAGGGCGGCGATAACGACCGGCGCATCGGACTCCTCGTAGCGGGCGATGATGGGTTTCTCGATCTCGGAGGGGAGATTGGGCTTGACGCGCAGGAACTTCTCCCGCACCTCCATGGCCGCCAGGTCCATGTCGACGCCGGGGTCGAACTCGAGGGTGACGACGGAGCGGTCCTTCTTGGAGGAGGACACGAGGTTCCTGAGGCGGGAGACCGCGCCCATGGCCTCTTCGACGGGCTTGGTGACCAGACGCTCCACCTCGGGCGGGGGCATGCCGCCCCGAACGTCGATGAAGATGGTGACGTTCCCGTAGGCGATGTTGGGCATGAGCTCCACGGGCAGCTTGGCCAGGGCCGCGGCGCCGAAGAGGCAGACGGCCCCTATGATCATCCCCAGGGTCACCGGCCGCTCCAGGGCGAAGCGGGGCAGGCGCCGCGCCAGGAGGATCATGGCGGCGCCGAAGATCGCCAAGTGGACGAGTTGGGAGGCGCTCACGGGATCTGGCCCGTCTTCCCGACCCCCCACCGGGCTAGGAACCCCCGCGCGGAGGCCGCCAGCGCCCCCCGGCCGCCTGCCTTCAGGAGGTTCTCATCCACCCACACGAAGAGCGCCGGCAGGACGACCAGGGTGAGGCACGTGGACACGAAGAGGCCGGAGACCACCACCACGGCCATGGGGGCCTGCATGTCGGCCCCCTCGCCGATGCCGAGGGAGAGCGGCAGCATGCCCAGGATGGTGGTGATGGCCGTCATCAGGATCGGCCTCATGCGCGTGTGGCAACCCTTCCGCAGAGCCTCCCGCAGGGAGATACCCTCCTCGCGGGCTTGGTTCACGAAGTCGATCAGGACGATGCCGTTGTTGACGACGATCCCCGCCAAAAGCACCACGCCCGTCCAGGCCATGGCGGACACCTCCATCCCGCGCAGGAGGAGCGCCGGCCCCATGCCGATCAGGGCCAGCGGGATGGAGAAGAGGATCAGGAAGGGCTCCCACAAGCTCTCGAACTGGGAAGCCATGATCATGAAGACGAAGAGGATGGAGAGGACCAGGACGATCTTGAGACTTTTGAAGGAGTCCGCCATCCGGGCGGACTCGCCGGTGAGGGAGAGCGACACGTCTTCCGACGACAAACCCGCCAGGACGGCCCGGACATCGGGCGCCACGGCGTTGATGGAGCGGCCGGCTAAGTCCGCTGAAACGATGACGGTACGCCGTTGGTCATAGCGCAAAATCTCGCTGGGCCCCTTCCCTTTCCGGAGGGTGGCCACGGCCCCCAGGGGGATGTCCACCTCGAGCGGCGTGTGGATGTACAGGAAGCCCACCGCCGCAGGGTTGGCGCGGTCGCGGGCTCCCAGGCGGACGCGGATGTCCACCTCCCGGCCCGCCTCCCGAAACTTGGAGACCACCTTGCCCTTGAGCGCCATCAAGGCCGTCTCCGCGATGTCCGACACCGACAGGCTTGCGTCCGCCAGGGAGTCCCGCTTCATCTCAAGCTGGAGTTCCGGGGCGGACTCTCCCACGCTCACGCGGACGTTGGCGAGGCCCCCGACCTCCTTCAACTTGTCGGAGACCTCGCGGGAAACGGCCTCGAGCTTCTTTAAGTCGTGCCCCTGCGCCTCTACCATGACCGGCGCCCCCTGGCCTCCCAGGAACGAGAAAGTGCCGCCCTGCTCGAAGAAATACAGCTTGGCCTTCTTGACGCGCTTGAACCGCTCCTTTAGGGCCGCAGAAATCTCTTCCGCGTCCCGGCGGCGGTCCTCTTTCAAGTCCAGCACGATCCGGGCCTGGTGGACGCCCAAAGGCTGAAGACCTTCCTGCGGGATGGACCCCACCGTGACCGACCGGTGCGCCACGTCCGGGAACTCCTCCTTGATCACCCGCTCCACGGACAGGCAGACGTCGTTGGTGACGGAGAGGGGCGTCCCCACGGGCATGTCCAGCCGCATCAGGACTTGGTTCCCCGCCACCTTGGGGAACAGGGACTTGGGCAGGAACCCCAGCAAGGTCATGCTCAAAAGGAAGGCCGCCGTCGCCCAACCCATCACGCGGCCGGGCCGCTCCAGGGCGAACGCCAGCGCCTTGTTGTATTTTTCCACGCCTGTTGCGGCGCGTCGCTCCAGGGGCGCCAAATGGTCTTTGAGCCATGAGGAGCGGTCCGGCCCCGGAGACCTCTTCCCCATGAGCGCGCTCACCATCGGGATCAAGGTAAAGGCCACGCCCTGGCTCGTTATCTGCGAAAAGATGACTGACCACGACAGGCCGCCGAACACCTGCCCCACGATCCCCGTGACGAAAACCAACGGGAAGAACACCGCCACCGTGGTGAGGTTGGAGCTTGTGACCGCACCGAACACTTCCTCGGCCCCCGCCGCCGCGGCCTCGTCGGTGGACTTCCCCATGTCCCGGTGCCGGGCAATGTTCTCCTGCACGACGATGGCGCCGTCCGTCAGGTTCCCGATGCCGATGGCAAGCCCCGCCAGGGTGATGGTGTTGAGGCTCAGGCCCTTCCATTCCAGGAGTGTCAAGGTCGCCAGCACCGAGAGGGGGATGGAGGAGGACACCACCACCGCGTCGCGGAAGTTGCCCAAGAAAGCCACCAGCACCAGGAAGGCCAGGACACCCCCGATGAAGCCGTCCCGGATCATGCCGTTGATGCCGTTCCTGACGAAATCCGACTGATCGTAGACGACCTCGAGTTTTACGCCCTTGGGGAGCTTGGCCCGGATATCCGGCAGCCGCCGGCGAATGTCCTCCGCCACCCGCACCACGTTGGCCTCGGCCTGCTTCATGACGGAGAGGGAGACGTTGGGGTTCCCATCGTAGCGGGAGAAGCTCGTCACGTCGGCGAAAGAGTCCTTGACCGTGCCCAGGGCTGAGAGCGGGATGGGCTGGGGAGCTTCCCGCTCGGAGGGGCCCCGCTGCTTGCGGCGCTTGGCCTCGTCGCGACTCAAGCCGCTGGAGAGTTTCGCCCGGTCCACCGCGACAGCGATCTTCCCCAGGTCATCCACCTTGTCGAACTGGCCCAGGACGCGGACGACATATTCGAAGGTCTTGTCCTTGACGTTCCCGGCCGGGTAGGTGATGTTGGCCCGGGCGATGGCCTGGCCCACGTCCGCGATGGGGATCCCTCGGGCGGTGAGGCGGGCTTGGTCCAACTCCACCTGGATCTCCCGCTCCCGGCCACCGGTGATGGCCACCGCCGCCACGCCCCGGCCCTTCTCCAATATCTCCGCCACGGGCCGCCGGGCCACGGCCAGGAGCCGGTGGTCTTCCAGGGGGCCGGAAAGGCTCAGGGTCATGACGGGGAGCGCGAAGGGGTTGAACCTCTCGATGCGGGGCTCCCCCGCGTCCCGGGGCAGTTTGGCCTTGGCCAAGTCCACCTTTTCGCGAAGGTTGAGGGATGCCAAGTCCATGTTCGTCCCCCAGACGAACTCCACCGTAACGATGGAGATACCCTCCCGCGATGAGGAATGGATGCGCTGGACGTTCCGCACCGTACCCACCGTCTCCTCGAGGGGTTTGGTGACGAGGTTCTCCACTTCCTGGCTGGAGGCGTTGGGGTAGGACGTCAGGACGATGAGCTGGGGGAACTGGAGTTCCGGCATGTACTCCCGGTCCAGACGGAACCAGGAGATGACACCAAACAACATCACCGTCACCAGCATCATGGTGACGGTGACTTTTCGTTGGACGCAAAAGCGGATGAAGTTCATGGGGCCGGGCGGCGGGGCACGGCGATCATCGTCCGGGGATAAGCGGGACGACTCAATTCCCTTCCCCTGGTCCTCCGCCCCCCTGTCCCGCCATTTCGCCCGCGTAGGTCACGGGCTCGGCGGAAGCCTTCACCGCCGCGCCGTCTTCCACGGGGTTGATGATCAGGTCGCGGACGATCCGGTCGCCGTCGGCGAGGTTGTCGGCGGCCTCATACCAGTCCGCCGTGACGTATCCCAGCTCCATCTTCTGGAAAACAGCCTTGTCGCCGACAACCTTGTAGACCCCTCCTTTTTCGGGATCGTAGGCTTGGCGCGGAATCACAAGGGCCTGCCCGTTGAAGGCCTCGATCCGGCATCGGGCCGAGAGGCCCGGGCGCAGCTTCTCCTGGACTTTCCCGGGCAGAGATATCTGGACGGTGCCCGTGCGGCCCGTGGTGGAGACCTCCCGGGAGACGCCGATGACCTCGCCCTGGATGGGCTGGCCGCCCAGGGCCTCCACTTCAGCAACAGCCACTTGGCCGGCGGCGACGCGGTCCAGGTGACCCTCGATCACACCTGTTTCCAACATGAGCTTGTCTTCCTTGCTCACGATGACGCCCAAAGCCTCACCGCGGCCCACGGTCTCGCCGACCTGCTTCTTGATCTCCGACACGATGCCGCCCTTGGGAGCGCGGACGAATGTGTCTTCCCAGTCCTGCAGGGCGATGTCCAAGGCGGCCTGGGCCTCCTTCACGTCCTGGTGGGTAGAGCCGCCAGCTTCCTCCAGCTTCCTGGCACGGTCGTAGGCCACCTCAGCCTGAGCCTTGCGCGCCTGGACGCGGGCATGGTTCAGCTCAAAGAGAAGGGTGCCCTTCTTGACGTTCTGCCCCAGTTTCACATGGACGGCGGTCAACTGTTCCTCCGTCCCACCGTAGGTCAGCTCGATGGCGCCGCCCTTCACGGTACCGATCAGGCCGTCGATGACGTCCGTGAAGGTGGTCTTCTTTACCTCGAAAACTCCCACGTCCTGGACCTCTGGGCCGCCGGCGACGCCCGACGCGGGACCCGTGGCCCCGCCCTCCGCCGCCTTGCTTCTCCGGAAAAAGAGGAGGGCGCCCGCCGCGGCGATCAAAAGGGCCGCGATCAAGGCTTTCTTCATGGTCTGCCTGTCAACGTTCATAAGGGGTCCTCACGGTTGGTCGAAGAGTTTCGGATCGCCCACGGCGCGGCTCAAGGCGGCGACGGCGACATTGTAGCCCGTCCGGGCCTCCGCGTGGGAGACCTCGGCCTGGGCCAGCTTGTTGCGTGAGGCCGCCCGCTCGTACAGCGGTACCTCCCGGTGGGAGCCCTTCACCTTGGCGATGGCGTTCTCGGACTTGGCCAGCGCCAAGTCGTTCTCCGCCATGAAGAGTTGCGCCAGAGCCTTCCGCCAGTTGGCGTAGGCCTCGCGGACGCCGTTGGCCACTTCCATCCGCGTCCGCTCCATTTGCACCTCGGCTTGGTGGTGGGTGAAGTCGGCGTCCTTCTTTTCGGTCTTCTGTTTCAGCGCGTCGAAGAGTCCCAGGCTGCCGGAGAAGGTCCGGGATTCAGACCGGCTGGTCTGCCCGATCTTGGGACTCGTCTTCTGGTGCAGGCCCGACAGGTTCGCCGTGCTGCCGCCGAAATACTGGGACAACTGCACCCCCGCCTGCCAGTCCTCGCGGATCTCCAGGGGCTCGCTGTCGAAGTTGCCACCGCTCCGGCCGTAGAAACCGTTGAGGCTCAGCTTGGGGTAGTAGAAGCTCTTCCCGGCAAGATATCCCTGCCGCGCGGCCTCGGCGGCCTTCCGCTGGACCCACAAGTTCGGATGGACCTCCGCCGCCTGCTTCAGGCATGCGGCCAGGGTCAGATCGGAGCGGGGCGTGGGGCCGGGAATGTCCGCGCCGGGCAGGAACTCCGGCGGTTCGCCCAGGCCCAGGGCAGCCGTCCATTGCCACAAGCGAGCGGTCAGCTCCGCCTCGGCGCCATCCAGGGCCAGCGCGGCCTGGTTGTACTGGGCGAGGATGGTCATGTGGACCTGCCGGGGGATGACGTCCTGTTCCCTGAGCTTCTCCGCCATCTCCTTTTCCGCGACCAAGTCCCCCAGTGCCTTCTGATAGGCGTCCCGGGTGCGGACGGCCTTCACGTAGTTCCAATAGGACTCCCGGGCTCCGTAGAGGACCTCCTGCCGGGCCTCGTCGGCCTTGGCCCGGGCGGACTCCCAGGCGGCGCCGGCCTGGCGGTAGGAGTAGTAGACCTTGCCCCACTGGATCAGGGGATGGCTCGCCTGTACGCCGTAGCTGACCTCGCGGAACCCCGGCGTGCCCAGTTGCTCGACGGCGAAACCGTCGGTGCGCTCACCCTTCAGGGTCACGCCCGGCCAGAGGGCGCGGTAGGCCTCGTCTTTTTTGAGCTCGGCGACCTCCGCCTCCTCATCGGCCAATCGGACGGAGGGGTGGGTCTCCAGGGCAATCTTCTCGTTGTCGGCCAGGGAAACGACACCGGGCCTGGTATTGGACGGGGGGGCAGTTCCAACTCCGTTTCCAGCGAGGAGAAATACAGCCAGGAAAACACCAATGGGATTCGAACGGGGGCGTTTAACGGGAGAGGACCTCACGAAGGGATTGGACGATGGTTTCGGCCACCGCGCGGGAAGGCGGGGCCGCCTTCAGCGCCTGGAACTGTTCCAGGGGATCCTCCGGCGTCCCAGGTTTCACCCACTTCCTGAAGGAGCCCGTCGGGGAATTCACGAATTGGCCGGAATCAAGCATCCTGATCACCCATCCGCTCTTCGTGGGCGTTTTTGCAAGTCCGAACAAGTCGTTGTATCGATGCGACAGATCATTACCGAAGGCCATTTTTCTCAAAAATACCATTTTCCCCGTCCACGACGCCATCCCAAACCTTCGCTGGGGCTTCTAAACCAGTCCGGACAGATCTCTCCCCTGTTTCGCCAGAGCTTCGTCAAATTATGCCCCGCACACCACAGCGACCATTCGCCTTTCACCTTCTTCATCTCGCGCGAATTCCCCGACGGGCTCCTAGAAGCCCGTCTCTTTTAATTTGGCCTCGAGAGCGTCGAGGTCCAGGCCGAGGGACTTGGCGGCGGCGGCGCGGTCGCCGCGGCAGCGTTCGATGGTCTTTAAGATGTGCTCTTTTTCCACGCGGCGGACCACATCGTTTAGCACGGCGCTCTCGGGGACGGGGGAGGCATTGGGGCGGGCGTTTTGGACGCTGACGGGGAGGTGGTCCGGGCGGACGACGTCGTCGGCCAGGAGCGAGGCGCTGCGGAGGGCGTTTTGGAGTTCCCGGATGTTCCCGGGCCAGGGGTAAATTTTGAGCAATTGGAGGGTTTCAGGCGCCAAGGTGAGTGCGGCTTTGCCCAGTTGCCGTCTAAAGTTGTCCAGGAGGGTGTCCAGGAGGGCGTCCAGGTCCTCGGGGCCGCGGTTTCGAAGTGGAGGCAGTTCCACGACGAAGACTTTCAACCGGTGGAACAGGTCCTCCCGGAACGTCCCGTCCCGCACGGCTTTTTCCAGATCCACGTTGGTGGCGGCCAGGATCCGCACGTTGAGCTTCATCGGGCCTTTGCGGCTCCCCAGGCGCTCGATTTTAGGATCTTGCAAAAAGCGGAGCAGTTTAACCTGGACGGTGAGCGGAAGGTTCCCGATCTCGTCCAGGAAGAGCGTGCCGCCGTTGGCCTGTTCGAACTTGCCGGCGCGCGGGGCGTCGGCCCCGGTGAAGGCGCCCTTCTCGTGGCCGAACAGCTCGCTCTCGATCAGCGATTCAGGAAGAGCCGCGCAGTCCACCACCACAAAGGGTTTTTTCCCCCTCGGGGAGAGCCGATGGATGTGGCGGGCCGCCACTTCCTTGCCGGTGCCGCTCTCACCCAGGATCATCACGGTGATGTCCGTGGGCGCCACCTTGTCGATCAAGGCCAGGATGCGTTTCATTTCCGGACTTTTCGCGACCACCTCGTCGCCGAGTCCGGCCAAGGACAGGCCGCCTGATTTGACCGCCGGCGTTCGGCGGGAAACCTCCACCACTTCCAGGGCCTGCTGGGCCACGGACTTGAGGCGCTCCGCGTCCAGCGGTTTGATCAGGTAATCCAGCGCGCCGAGCTTCATGGTCTCCACCGCCGACGTCACCGTTTGGTAGGCGGTCATGATGATGACCGTCAGGTCGGGGTGGGTCTCGCGGATACGCCGAAGGGTCTCCACGCCGTCCATGCCCGGCATTTGGAGGTCCAGGAAAACCAGTTGGGGATCCTGTTTCTTGAGAACGCGCAGGCACTCCGCGCCGTTGGCGGCGGAGACCACTTCGTAGCCCGCCTCGCCCAGGATGCGGTGAAAGATCATGCCCACGGAGGGCTCGTCGTCCACCACCAGGATTTTGGGGGCCGGGGACGGCGTCATGCTGGTTGCTCCTGGCGAAGAGGGAGCCGGAAGTGAAAGGTGGTCTCGGGCAAATCCAGAAGGGAGATTCCCCCCCCGTGGCTTTCTATCACGCGGCGCGCGATGGCCAGGCCCAAACCGGTTCCCCGCTCCTTCGTCGTGAAAAAGGGCTCAAAGAGCCGCCGTCGGACGTCGGGCGGGATGACCGGCCCGGAATTGGCGATGTCCACGTACACGCCCTTTTCGTCCGGACCCGCGCGCACCGTGAGCGTGCCGGGCCCGCCCAGGGCCTCGATGGCGTTGTCCAGGAGATACCCCACCACCTCCACCATCAGTTCCCGGTCCATCGGCACGGACGAAAGGGACTCGTCGAAGCTGGTCTCCAGGGTGATGCTTTGGAGTGCCACCCGCGAAGCGGCTTCGCGCAGGGACTCCTCCAGCACGCCTTTTAAATTTTCGGGCCTTAGGCGGGGGAGGTAGGTGCGGGAAAACCGGATGAAGTCGTGGGTCATGCGCTCGAGGACTTTGCCCTTGTCCTCGATGGCCATGGCCACCTCCCGCCGCTCGTCCGCCTCCGGGAAGTGGCCTTTCAAATATTGGGCGCACATGAGGATCACGTTCAAGGGGTTCCGCATGCGGTGGGCCAGCCACCCCGAGACGGAGCCCAGGGCGGCGAGCCGCTCCTTGTCGATCAGCTGTTCCTGGACGCTCCGAAGCTCTGCGGCGAGGCGCTGTTTTTCCAGACAGCGCCCCACGGTGGCCAACAGCGCTTCGCGGGTGAAGGGCTTGGTGATGTAATCGTAGGCCCCGTGTCGAAGGGCCTCCAGGGCGGACTGAAGGCCGCCGAAGGCGGTCATCAATATGATTTCCAAGTGCGGAAAACGGATTTTGGCGGATTTGAGAAAGGTGAGGCCGTCCATGACGGGCATGTTGATGTCGGTCAGCACGACCTGGAAAGTCTCCCGGTCGAGGCATTCCATGGCCACCGCGCCGTTTTCAACCGCTTCAACGGTAAAACCGCTGTCGGCCAAAAGGTCCCCGCAGAGTTCCCGGAAACCCGTCTCGTCGTCCACCACGAGGACGCGCGGCGGAACGGGAGCGGGAAGGGGCACGGACGGATTACCCGTCGAAGCGGTAGCCGAACCCCAGGACGGTCTTGATTTTGTTCCCGTGGAGGCCGAGCTTTTTTCGCAGGTGCAGGATGTGGACATTGATGGTCCCCGTGTTGCCCGGGGCGTCGTAGCCCCAAACCGTGCTGAGGAGATTCTGGCGGCTGAGCGCTTTCTTGTGGGACCGGACAAGGGCGGTGAGGAGGTCGAATTCCTTGGGCGTGAGATCCAGCACCTTTTTTTTGACGTTGACGACGTGCCGGTCCAAGTCCAGGATCAAGTCGCCCGAGGACAACAGCCGGGCCGGCGGGTCCGCCCTTTCGAACCGGCGCAGGAGCGCTTTGATGCGCGCCAGCAATTCCCTCTGGCTGAAGGGCTTCGTCATGTAGTCGTCGGCGCCCATCTCCAGGCCCATGACCTTGTCCATTTCCTTGTCCTGAACGGTGAGCATGAGGACCGGGACGTGCTTGCCGTGTTCGTCCTGCCGGATCTGTCGGCAGAATTCCAGCCCGCCGATGGTCGGAAGCCATACGTCCAGGACGATCAAATCGGGATGGCCTTCGTAAAGCTTCTTAAAGGCGTGGTCGGTGTCGTTGGCCACGAGGGTTTGGTAGCCGTGCTCCTCCAGGACGTCGGAGGTCAATTGGCAAAGCTGGATGTCGTCATCGACGACCAGGATGCGCTTGGCCGACATCAACTGCTCCCGGCCGCGGCGGAAGGCGGCGGGGCCGCCGAGACGCCGGCTTCGGGAACGTCGTTGATGTCGCGCCGGCGGTCGGTGACGTAGGCGCTCTTCCCGAAGGATTTCGCGAAGCTTTTCAGTTCGGAGGCCATCGAGCTGATCTCGCCGGGGTGGGTCAGCCGCCGGTCGGCGTTGGACACGATCACGAGCGCGATGCCGATGAAGGGAAACTGCAGGGGCTGGCCCTGGCGGGTCTTGCTCAAAATGTAGCCCCGCTGCCGGTCCTCCTCGTCGTACAAATTCAGGACGGAGCTGTCGAACCGCTCGATGATCTCCTTGCAGGTGTCCTCCGCCTGGTCGGCCGGGAGGACGACGATGAAATCATCGCCGCCCACGTGCCCGATGAACCAGTTGGCGGTGCGGTTGGGGGAGAGCGCGGCGCCATTTTCCACGCTCAAGACGAGGACCTGGGCCGCCAGCTTGATGGCCTGGTCCCCGCGGAGAAAGCCGTAGCGGTCGTTGAACGCCTTGAAGTTGTTGATGTCCGCGTAGATGACGGCGAAGGGGTTTTGGCTGCGGAGCTGGCGCTCCATCTCCTGGATGATGCTGGTGTTGCCGGGCAAATGCGTCAGGGGGTTGGCGTCCAACTCGCGGATGTTGCGGCTGATGGCGTTGTTGAGCCGGGCCAGGAGGCGTTCGGTGTCGATGGGCTTGGTCAAATAATCGTCCGCGCCGGCGCGGAGGCCGGCGATTTCGTTCCGCTGGTCGGCCAGGGCCGTGAGCATGACGATGGGCACGGTGCGGAGCGCGCTGGTGCGGCGCATGCTCCGGCAAAGCGAGTACCCATCGATGTCCGGCAGGTCCACGTCCAGGATGATGGCGTCCGGCGGGTTCTCCAGGGCAGCGCGCATGGCGGTCTTGCCCGTGAACACCATGGCCACCTCGAACCCGTTCTCGTCCAGGAAATCCTTCAGGAAAATAGGCAGGTTGGCCTCGTCGTCGATGACGAGGATTCGCGGCTTCCGGGCGGGAGGGGTTTGGCGGTCGTCCATAGGGGCCTAAAAAATCTTCGCCTGCACGTCGCTCTCCGTCGCCGTCTTGGGGAGGGTAAAACGGAACGCGCTGCCTTTTCCCTCCTCGCTTTCCACCCAAATCCTGCCGCCGTGCGCCTCCACGATGCCCTTGGCGATGGCCAGGCCCAGGCCCGATCCCCTCGGCCCCCCCACCTTTTCCCGGGTGCCCGGGACCTGCTTGAACCGTTCAAAGAGCTGGCCGATGAATTCCTTGGGGATGCCGATCCCCGTGTCCTTCACGCTCACGGTGAGGGCGTCCCCCGAATCTTCGGCCTGCAGTGTGACGGACCCGCCTTCGGGCGCGAACTTGTAGGCGTTCGAAACGAGGTTCGTGATCACCTGCTTCATTTTCTCCTCATCCATGGGAATGAGCGGCAGGCCCTCGGGAATGACCGACGCGCCTGTGATCTTCTTTTTCTCAAAAAGAGGGTGGAAGAGGCCCATGATCTCCTCGACGGCGCTCCCCAGGTTGACCTGGGTCTTGCGGATGTCCACCCGGCCGGCCTTGATTTTCGCCAAATCCAAAATGTCGTTGATGAACTGCGTGAGCCGGGTGGTGCTTTCCTGGATGATCCCGAAGGCCTTGGTGCGTTTTTCCACCGGGATTTGCTCCAGCGGTTTGCGGGTCATGAGCTCCACATAGCCCGAGATCGCGGCCAAGGGCGAGCGCAATTCGTGGGAAACCGACGAAACAAAGTCGTCCTTCAATTGGTCCAGTTCCTTCAACTTCACGGCCATCAGGTTGAACTCCTCGGCCAAAAGGCCTATTTCGTCGTTGCGCTTGAAATCAATGCGGGTGTCCAGGTTGCCGTCCCCCAGGGCCTTTGCCCCCTCCGCCAGGAGATGGATCGGACGGGTCAACTGTCCCGACATCCAGAGGGCCGCCAGGACGGCGATCAGCATGGCCGCGCAGGCCACCACGAATACGATGCGCTGGACCTGCCCGATTTTTTCCAGGACCGACGCTTGGATGTATTTCTCGTACAACCCCAGCCGGGCGATGCCGTAGGGCCGGCCTTCGATAACGATCTCGCTGGACAGTTCCCGGATCTGGTCCCCGCCGGAGGGTCTTTTTTCCTGGCGTTCCGGCCCCGACCGGGCCGCAGCGTCGATGTCGGAATAAATCTGGAGGAACCGCACGTTTTCCCCCAGCGACCGGTTAAGGGGAACGTTGACGAACACCGCGTAGGCCAGGCCGGAGATGGACTTTTCCATGCTCTTGATGAAATTGGTGGCGATCACCGGGTCCGAGGATTCGATGGATTCCTCGCACACCCGGGAAAAACTTCCCAACATCGTTTTTTGGTTCGATTCGCTTTCAATGATGAAGAGTTTTTGGAGGAAGAAAAGCGTGGCGAGGCTGATGCCCCCCACCAGGGACACGATGATGAGAACCGTGAAAAGGCTTAACCGGGCGCGTAGTTTCATAGGGAATGCGTTGTCCTATTAAATGTATGCGACAAAGGGGCAAATTTCAAGGGGCGGGTATCTATATAAATAAACGGCGGGAAGCCCCCGCCTCCCGGATTATTTCTGGGTCTCGATGACCTTGACGGGGGAACCGGCCTTGAGGTCCTGAGGTTTTTGGGTGACCACCAGCTCTCCCACTTCGAGGCCTTTGTTGATCAGAGAAAATTGGCTGGACACATAGCCCACTTCCACGTCCCGCGCCTCGGCTTTGTTGTCCTTGGCCACCACGTAAACCCGCTGGCCGGTCGGGGTTTTCTCGAGTGAATCGTTGGGAACGAACAGGGAATTGTCCTGCTCGAAAATCGTCACCCGCGCCCGGGCGAACATGCCGGGGAGCAACAGCCCGCCTTCGTTCTGAAGCCGGGCGTCCACCCCCAGGGTGCGGGTGGGCCCCGAGACCATGGGGTTGATGTTCTCCACCCGCCCCGTGAATTCCACGTTGGGGTAGGTGTCCACGGTCAAAATCACCTTTTGGCCGGGGAAAATCCGGTCGATTTCCTTTTCGATCACCCCGATGGAGACCATGACCGTTTCAATGTTGACCAGCGTCGCCACCTTCTTGGCCGGGGTCACGAATTCCCCCACCTCGGCGTCCTTGTCGCCCAAAATGCCGTTCCGTGGCGAGCGCAGGACGGTCTTTTCCATTTCCAGCGACGCCAGGTCGGAGGCCACGCGGGCCTCCTCAAGCTTGTTCAAGGACACGCCGCCGATGGCGTAAAGTTTTTCCATCTGCTCCAATTCAAGCCGCGCTTTCTTCAGTTTCAAGTAGGCGTCCCTTTGGCTCAACCGGGCGATGATGTCCCCCTTGCGCAGCTTGTCCCCCTGGCGAAATTCAAAAAGATCGATGGACCCTTCCACTTCAAAGCGCAGGGGGATTTCCGACCCACCCTTGATGGTGCCCACCGCCACCATCACATCCTGGAAGTGGTCGGGCTTCGTCTCCATCACGTTGACCGCGATCGCGCCGTCGCCCGCCGCGACGGCGGGCCCAGGCTCGGTTTTGGGCCTCATCAGCTTCACGACGGACCACATGAGACCCGAAACCACGCCGAAGGCCAACACCATGACAAACAATTTGTTCTTTTTTAAAACCGTCCCTCCTTTTTTTGCGGACGCCGCTAGGGGCCGTCCCGGCTTGTCGGACGGGGCAGCCAGCGTGACCGGCCCCTTGGCGGGAACGGACGCCGGGGGGCGCGGAGGCGCCGGTTCGGGTGGCGAAGGGGGAACGGCGCCGGAAACTGGGGGTTGCGGTTTATCCGTCAATGGGGACTCGTCCTGTTGTGAGTTGCGCACAGTTATACCAAATCTCCCGGGCTTTGGTGCCCCCTAATCCTCCGATTGGAGGTTGAAAGGGGCCGAAAGGCCGAGATGGGGCGGAAGCAGGGACAACGGGCAGACGGTTACAAACTATTTCTTGGGTTCTTTGTCTGAATCCGGGTTGAAAAGTGGGATCTGGCGAAAAGAGTTTCGACGGTGCGGGTGGATCACCGGAAGCGGAATCCGAGCGGAAGCGAAGCCGGGCGCCTGGGGGAAGCAGGCGTTCTGATCTTTTAAGGATGGGCGGGATCGGGGGGGGTGAAAAGTGGGTTGAAAAGAAGTGGGTTGAAAAGTGGGTTGAAAAGAATTGACAAGATTCTCCGGGCGTTGTTACAATACACCCGTGGCCTTCAGTTCCTTACATGAAGCCGGGTCCCACAACAATTTTACCGAAGATTGTTGGGGAGCCCGGTTTTTTTATTGGGGATCAGGAAGATAGGCGATAGGCCGCGGGCCGATGGAGTTTTCCCACCGCCGGCTCCCTGTCCCTCAATAATAAAGGACGTGAAGAACGGTCTTCGGTGACGGAGCGGACGAGGTTGTCCGCCCCACTCTACTCCAACGAAGGGGGAACACGAACAAATGAGGATACTGACAGCATTGCTTGCCGTCTCGCTGGCCGGCTCAACGGCCTTCGCGGCGGATGTGTTGGGGTTGAAGAACCTGATGGTGGACGGCGCCATCGAGGTGAAGGGTTCGCGGGCGTCCAACGAAACCGACAACAACGACGGCGCCCGGGACACCCGCGACGACACGCTCACCCGCGTGACCGTCGGCGTAGGTCTCGATGTCACGAACGGCGTTGTCGGCCGCTTCGAGGCGGTGCGGAACAGCGGGTCCGCCGGCACCGAAAGCCAGTATGGCGGTTCGGGCAAACCGTCGACCGTCGGCGGATTTTTTGACAAAACCGCCGTCACCAACGCCTACCTGGACCTGACGGACTTCCTCGAGTGGGACAAGGTCCGCCTGGGCCGGCAGTACATCGGCCGCAAGGGCGACCTCCTGTCCTACGTCGGACCCGTTGGGGACGACGCCCTCTCCGTGGGTTCCGTGGACGGACTTTCCATCTGGGAAAAAGTCGGGCCGGTCCAGATCACCGGCGTGACCGTCAAATTCGCCGATGACGACGGCGTTCCGGGGTCGGGATCGGCAACGGATGCGGGCGACGCGGCCGGCGACGCGAACATCAGCTACCTCCTCCTCGCGTCAGATGAACTTATTCCCCTTGCCAAGGACAAGGGCACTGTTCCCCTCGAACTCGGCTACTACAGCGGGACGGACAGCAACACCGCCGCTGAGAGCGACAACAACAACCTGTCGATCATCGACCTGCGCGCGGGGTTCCGATGCCCGAAAAACCAGTTGACGGCCGAACTGGAATACGCCATGAACGGCGACCCGCTGAACGGCGCCACCAATACCGACTACGATGGCAGCGCGCTTCTCCTCAAAGTCGGGTTCAAGGACGACGAGCGCGGGTTTGGCGTGCGCGTCTTGTACGCCAACGCCTCGGGTGACGACAACCCGGCGGACACGGACGACGATTCGTTCCGCGACCTCTCGGCGATTACCGGCGGATCTTTCGTCTCGGACCTCCGGTTCGGCGAAATCATCAGCAACAGCAACACCAACCCCATGCGGATCGTGGGCTTGAACACCGGCGCCCAAGGGCCCGGTTTGAACATCATCAGCCTCGGCGGGCATTATGTGCTTCCCCACATGGACAAAAAGGTCACCCTCAAGCTTGATTACTACATGGTCAAGGTCAACGAAGTGGCCTCGGGTTCCGGCGCCGACAAGGATTACGGCAACGAATTGGATCTGGCGGTCAAATACGCGCACTCCGAGACCGTCCACGCGGCCTATGGTTACGCGATGTTGGCCCCTGGCGACGGGCTTCTGGGCGGTTTCGCCGGCCCGGTGCCGCCCGGCACGCCGAACGACAATGTCACCAAGGCCTGGGCGAAGCTCGTGGTGAAATGGGGCGGCCCGGAATAGCGGCTTAATGATAATTCACCGAACCCCCGCCCCGACACCCGGGGCGGGGGTTCTTTTTGTGGTAGAATTGCCTGCTCATGTTGAGGTCAAAGATTCATTTTTCACTCGTCCTGGCAGTCTGTATTTCATCCGTCCCGTCTCCACTTCGGGCCGAGCCATCATCGTTGAATTTCGGGGTTGACTACCAACTGCGCGGTATCGCGATCCAGAACGGCGACACCCAGACGGCCTCCCGCGACAACCTCAACTACTATTCCCAATCCGCCCAGATTTACCTGAACACCCGCTTAAGTCCCGAGCTCGACGCCCGCCTGCGTGTCCGCTCGTTGAACGTGTGGGGGCTGGAGGGCACGGGCACCCCCGCCACGCGCTACCCTGCGGCGGACGGGTCCCCATGGATTGAGCAGGCGTCCATTCATATCGCCGGCTTGGCGTGGAGACGCATGAGCCTTACCCTGGGCCGGCAGGCCTTTCAACTGGGGGACGGGATGTTGGTTTCCGACGACGGCCTGGGGTTCAACGGCCTGCGGGCCGATTTCCGCCTTCCCAAAGGTTTGGACGCCACTTTGTTCGCCGCGAAAATCGCCGAGTCCCTGGGCACGGGGGACGATTCCGATCTCCATGCGGCGTCCTTCGGGTTCGACCAAGACGCCACACGCTGGGAATTGTCCTGGGTGGACGAAAAGACCGGCATGGCGTCCATCTACCAGCTGGCCTCGGGGACGACGTCGGCCACGGACGTCCATCGCACGTCCTACGACCTCCGAATTTTCGGCGACCTCAAAGACGCCTATTACAAATTGGAGCTGGCCTTTCAAAACGGCGCCGCCCGCCTGGGCCCCGGAGGAACGGAAACGACCTTGTCCGGCGAGGGACAGAGGATCGAGCTGGGCGCCCAAACCGACTCCTCCCGGTGGGGCCGGTTCGGCGTCAAGGCCATTTACGCCTCCGGCTCCGGCGACGACGCCGGCACGCCTACCAAAGACGAGGGCTTCCGCCCCACCTTCGCCCGCCGGTGGGACGGCCTGGAACGCGCCGGCTACGGGGCCTATTACGGTGCCACTCTGACGGACGTGTTCAACCCCTTGGCTCCCTTCTCCTCCAACAACGGCGCGGGAATTCCCGGGGGCGGTTCGGGAATCAAAACCATCGGACTGGGTCTCTTCACCGTTCAAAAAGTCCGCTGGACGGCGAGCCTCGACTATTACGCTTTCGATTCCCGCGTAAAAGTGGCGGGCCTCAACGCCCTCGGTTCCGAGGCGGATCTCGGCCTCACGTTCCGTCATTCCGGCTACGTGTCTTTTAACCTCGTCGCGGCCTATTTTTTCCCCGGGGACCTCTACGGGCCCGTCGCCTCCAAGGTCAGCCGCTATTGCGCGGAAACCGTCGTTCATTTCTGATACGTCGTCCCCCAGGAGGGAGATCATGATCTCAATGTGAAAAAGTTCTGCGGCCATCGGTTTCCTTCTATTTGGTCGGCACCGCCCTGGCCGCCGGTCTTCCCGACCCCAAAGTTGACTACACGGGAGACATGTTCATGGAATCCGGATTGACCTTGAAAAGGGCGCCGTCCTCAGCCTGGTCACCCCCGGGACCCCCTACGCCGTCAAGACCAATCTGGCCGGGGCCTCCGCTCTGGGGACCGTTTTTTACGTCCAAAGGGATTCTGATTCCAAAACCTCCTTTTGCCTGTGCCGGGGCAAAATCCATCTCCAGGGCGAGGCCTTTACCCGAGATATGCAGAGCGTAAAACACACCGGCCTGGGGATTGAAATAACGAACCAGGCCCTGCGCGCCAGCTCCCCGGAACCCCTCCGCCACGACGACGGCGACATCGCCGCCCTGGAGGCGATTTCCATAAATCTAAAACCAGGGCGGGCGCGTATATGGAGTGGACTCGACATTTCCCACAAGAGGAATCAATGAATCAATTAAAAAAAATGTTCCTGGGCCTGGTGGAACGATTAAGCTGGGCACCGGGCCTCGTCACCCGGCTTATTCTAGGTTTCATTTTTGCCCAGTCGGGATGGGGAAAGCTGCATAATTTGGAGAAAGTGACGCAGTTTTTCACTTCCCTGGGCATCCCCGCCGCCAAAATCCAAGCGCCTTTCGTCGCCACGGTGGAACTGCTGTGCGGCTCTCTGCTCCTGGCCGGCCTCTTCACCCGCTTCGCGTCCCTCCCCCTGATCGCCACCATGGTCGTCGCCCTCATCACCGCCAAGCGGGACGCCATCGGCGGATGGGGAGACCTCTTCGGGCTTTCCGAATTCCTCTACATCCTGTTGCTGGCATGGCTCGTATTCAAGGGGGGCGGCGCCCTCTCCATGGACCGCCTTCTCCGAAAATCCTCCCGGGAAAGTTGACGTTTTTCGCTTCAACCTAAATCGCAAGAATCAAGGAGGCTCCATGACCAGAAAGCAACTCCAAGCACTCATCTCCGCCGGCGTTTTCTCCGCGTCCCTCCTTTCGGGCGCGGCCTACGCCGCTGAAATGACCACGACGAAGGCGTCCGACACCGGTGCGGCCTCCGCGGCGGATCCCGAGATGGAATCCACGAAGCAGATGGAAAGCTCCCTGAAGAAAGACGCCGCCATGAAACACAGTTGCGCCGGCCACAACACCTGTAAAGGCCAGGGCAGTTGCGCCACCGATGGCAGCAAGAAGGGCATGAAGAAGATGGAAAAAATGGCCCAGCACGCCTGCAAGGGCCACAACGCCTGCAAGGGCCAGGGCGGTTGCGCCACCGATGGCAGCAAGAAGGGCATGAAGAAGGTGAAAAAAATGGCCCAACACACCTGCAAAGGCCAGAACGCCTGCAAGGGCCAGGGCGGCTGCGCCAGCGACGCCGAAAAAGCCACCGCCTCCCACTCCTGCGCCGGAAAGAACACCTGCAAAGGCAAGGGCGGCTGTGCCACCGATGGAAGCATGGGCATGAATAAGATCGAGAAAATGCCCCAGCACGCCTGCAAGGGTCAAGGCGATTGCGCCAGCTGATTGCTTAGACGGAGGAATTCCCGGGGCATCGGTTGCGGCCGATGCCCCGGGGACCCGTCTCGTTCCCCTCCATGCCCACCTCGGATTTTGAATCCCTCCCCAACCTGGGGGCCGGAATCGGCCTCCGGAAGGAACATTTCAGGGAACTGAAGAAAGACCTGCGTGTGGGCTGGCTGGAAATCATCGCTGAAAATTTCATGAACTTCGGAGGGTTCCCCCTCTCCGTCTTGGATTATTGCTCCCGCCGCTGGACCCTCGTCAGCCACGGCGTCAATCTCTCCATCGGCAGCGTGGACCCCTTGAACCCGGAATATGTGGAACGGCTGAAAACCCTGTTGGAAAGGGCCCGCGCCCCCTGGTTCAGCGACCACCTCTGTTTCACAAGCGTGGGAGGGGCCTATTTTCACGACCTCCTTCCCCTCCCCTTTTCCCACGAGGCGGCGGACCACGTCATCGCGCGGGTGAAGAAACTCAAGAAAAAAATTCAAACGCCGTTTCTTTTGGAAAACCCCTCCTACTACGTCCAAATCCCCGGCGCCCAAATGGATGAAGCCGCCTTTTTCACCCAGGTCCTGGAGGGGGCCGACTGCGGCATGCTTTTGGACGTCAACAATGTCTTTGTCAACAGCCGGAACCATAATTTTGATCCCCGCGAATTCATTCGGCGGCTCCCGCTCCACCGGGTGAGCCAAATCCACATGGCCGGCCACAAAGACATGGGCGACGTCATCGTGGACACCCACGAGGGCCCGATCATTGACCCCGTGTGGGACATCTACAAATTTACGGTGGAAGCCATCGGCCGCCCCGTGAGCACGTTGATTGAGTGGGACACCAACGTCCCCCCCCTCGAACAGGTGTTGGCCGAAGCTCAGAAGGCGCAAAAAATCGTTGAACGTCTGGGGTTGGCGGGTTCTCCGCGGCCGGAAAAGAATCCGTCCCCCGAAATAGAGGAGACCGGATTTCTTCGCTCTGCGCGCCGCTCTCCCCTGGCGGAAAGGCGAGAGGCGGTGAGCGCATGAGCGTTAAACTGCGGGTTTTTCAGGAGGAGATGCGGCGGCTTATTTTTCCAGGCGCGGGCCGGCCAGAAAAATCGGTCCTCTGGGGGAAAGACCTTCCGGACCGCCTAGGCGTATACAAAAACAACACGGCCGCCAATTGGGTGGGAACCCTGGATTCGGATTTTCCCCTCACCCGCGGCCAATTCGAAGCCGGGGAGTGGGAACGTCTGGGCGCCCGTTTTTTCTTAAAGCACCCCGCCTCCCACTGGGAGTTGAACGCCTCCCTGGCGCCCTTCACGAATTTCTTCTCCCGGGAGAAGGTGAAGCCCTACGTGAAGGAATTGGCGGACTACGAGTGGCACGACCTCAAGATTTTCATTGATCGCGCAACGGTCAAAAAAGGCCTGGGCGTCACCAACCCCACCGCCGTGGTGCGGGTTTACCAGCATCAAATTTTCTTCTGGGTGGAGGCCAAGACCCCGAAAACCAAGCCTCCCCGCCAAAAACCCGAGGTCCTCGTCTTCTTCCGGGACTCCCAAAACACCTCCCACATCATGGAGGCCGACCCATTGATGATTCTTCTCCTGGAGCATTTCAAGAAACCACGCGCCCGCCTGGAAGACCTGGAACCCCTTCGCCGAAAAATGCTCCCCCAGAACCAAGTCCCCCTCGAAGCGGCTCTGGAATCACTGAAAGAGAAGGAGTTGATCCTGGTTTAAAAAGCGGCCCGTAAGCCCCGGACTCCATTGCGCCGCCGCGTACGCCAAAAATCGGCGCGCGCGCCGCCGCCGATACCCGCCAAAAAACTTGGTCTCCGCGCCGTAACACTTCTCTCGAGAGCCTCCTCGCCAATGCCAAAATCAGGATCTCGGTCACTGTCCCCAAAATTCCGCAATTCGGTTGACGTTCACCGTCTGGAATTGAATCTCATCATGATCCCGAGCTCAGGCGTGAAATCCTCGGCCTTGTGGGTCAGCGCGAAACCGGCGCCAATTTTTAGGTACACATCGGGTGTCAGGAAGAATGGAAGTCGGCGTTCCCCCGCCGCGATCGCGCAGGTAATCTTCCTGAGAAAAACCATCGTTCGGCCAAAGCAAGGCCATTCCCAACAACCAGGTGATAATGATGGGTTAAAATGTCCAGTTCATGGGCAAATCTCCTTAGCCCGAAAAATTCAGTAGACCCCGCCTATCCGACGAAGGCGGCCGCACTTTTTTGTCCGATAGTTTTGTAAATGAAAAAACAGCCTCCCCCCGTCGTAACGAGGACGAGGGGAGGCCGTTTCGCTGAAACCGTCGCTTAGGCGTTGGTGCTGAGCGCCTGGATCGCTTTCATCTCATTGGTGAGCAACGGGGATATCCGGACGATCTTCGGCCCCTCGCGGATAAGGAATTGAACAAGCTCCCGCAGCGTTTCGGGGATGCCTTCCTGGTTCCAGTTCGACAGGAATTTGTCCCCGGTCATGATGCTCACGCGGTACTGGAGCCCGACGAATTCAACGCTCGGCGCGAACCGGAGGGATTTGGCCAGGCCGGGCACCGCGCTGTAGAGGCCCATGACCACGTAGCGGCCCTGCGGATCGAGGATCCCCGCCGTGTCCCGGGGCACCACCCGCTTCGCGAGGTTGTGCCAAGACTGCGCCGCGTGGGGCTTGTCCCCCCGCAACAAGGCGGACATCAGGTCGGCGTTGGCCGGGTCCTCTCCCACACGCCTCTGGGAACGATACAATCGTCGTTGGGCCGCGGTGGGGTCCTTGGCCAAGACCAGCACCACGGCGTCGTTATAAAGCGCGCTCACCAGGGCCCGGTTCAACCCGGTGTCGTCGTGGGTGTCGATTTCCAGATAGACCACGTCGGGGGTGTTCGCGCTGGGTCCCGGCCGGCCGTCCCAATGGGACGCGTCGTTCTCCAGAGTTTTCACGATGGGCCGCTGGGGGTTGCCCACGGCTTTGATCAGGGCGGCCAACGCGCCGGCTTCCCGTTCGGTGACGGGCGATCTGAAGAGCTCCGACCGCTGGGCCAACAGGAAGAGCCCGAGGGTCTGGATCGACGCCGCGTCGTTCACGAAACGCCCACCGAACGTCCGGTTGACCTGGACCCAGAGCGCGCGCAGGGCGTAATAGCCGAAACCCGCCTGGGCCGCCGCCCGGTCGGCCTGGGCCAGGGCGTTGAATCCCGTGATCATGGCCCTCAATTCGTCGTCCCGCAGGAAGCCCGGGTCGATTTGGGAGCGTTCGCGCGCGGTCAGGTCGTCGTAGGCCTTCGACAACCCCAGCCAGCCGCCGAAAGTTTCCCGAAGGCTGATCAACGCTTTCTGGGCCGCCGCCGAATCCACCGGGAAGGCAGACGCCAACCGAGGACCCGGGAGACTGGCGGTCACCAGCTCGATGGGCAGGAGTTCCAGGCCGGCGGTCAGCGTCGGGTCCGGGGCGACCGCCCGGGCGGTCGGGCGCGACGGCCGCGCCGGGGCGGGTTCCGCCTGGCGGCTCAAGATGTTTAACACCGTGCCGAGCATCAGCCCCAACGCGCCGAAGGTCGAGGAGAACAGAAGCGGCCGCAGGGTGGAGAAGGTTTCGGCGGTCAAGGCCAGGAACAGGGCCGACCCGATGGCCCCGCCCAGGATCGACCGGAAGAAGGTCGCGCGCCGGTTGAGAAAAAAGGCGAGGACGAAGCCGACCGGGTAGAGGAGGGCCGCCTGGCCGACGAAAGCAAGGAGGAACAACGTCATTGTCACGCCGACCGCGAGGGACGCGGCCACGGCCACGCTCCTCGACGAGGGCGCCGCCCCGCCGGGAACCGCCGGCGCCGGGCCCCGAAAAACGGCGAGTAGCCAAACGACCAAGGCCACGCTGGTCAGACCAAAAATCCAATGGCTAATGCGAAGGACCACCGGATCGACGCCGGTAAAATAGTCGACGAAGCCGGAAGCCGCCAGAACGGTGGTCGGGAAGAAGGCCATGCCGAGGGACAGACCGCCGATGGTCAGCAGAAGGGGAAAGACGGCGAACCCGTCTTGGCCGCCGAGGCGCCCCCGGGCCGGCTTCAGGTCCGCCGGCAACAGGAGTCGTCGCGGGTCGTGGAAACGCTCCACAATGCGTGCAAAATAGGGCCTGTTACCCTCGTAGCTTTCACTGGGACCGTTCCACCGTTTCGTCGCCAGGATGCGCAGGTGCGGCATGGCGGCGTCCCATGCGGCGGGATCGTCCAGGCTGGGCAGTTTTTCGATCGAGTAGACGCCGGCGGCGCTCAAATTCGCGCCGGCCTGGGCGGCCACCTGGGTGCCCTGCCACATGTTGGTCTCGATCTCGACGGCCACGGCGGCCCGCCTCTTGGCCGGTTTGGGATCGATCAGCACGGGGAACCGCTTGCGCCCACGGTCCGCGATGGCTTCCAACCCCGCCGCGTCGGCGGCCCGCATTTCGGCGACGAATTCCCCGATGGTCTGGTCCGCGTTCCGCCGGTACATGTAATACAGGTATCGGGGGCGGAAGAAGCCGGCGGCGTTGTTGAACCAGTAGGTGCTTTCGGGAACGATCCGCCGGACAAACCGGAGGCCGTTGCCCTGGGAGCGCTGGAAAACGATGATCTCGCCCGATTCGATCAGGGGCAGGACGTCCGCCAGGCGGCCGTAGCTGTCCTGCCCGCCACGGTCCCGGTGGTCCATGCGGGTGGGCGTGATGGGGATTTCGGCGTTTCGCGAAAAGAATTCCCGGGTCGCCTCGACGACCGACGGCGCGTCGCCCTCGGCTTTGGCGGGCAGCGGCGTGAACCCCTGCCCCCTCATGTCGTTCAGGACGACCTTCCAGGTCGCCTCGAAGCTGGGGCCTTCGGTGAGAATCAATTGGTTCTGGTCGCTGACGATCAGCGCCCTGCCTTTCATTCCCTCCACACGGGGCGACACCTCCGCCTGAAAATCGAGGTCCTTGTCGATGAACATGCCCAACATGACCATCCAATCCTCGTCCAAGGTGGCCGCCAAATTGTCGATGTTGCGAACATACAGCCATTCGACGCCCCGGGTCATGTATTCCAAAAGTTTTCCGCTGCCGACCATTTGATGAAAAAACTCCCCGTGGCCCAGGGGGGCCCGCTCGTTCGCGAGGACGACCGCCCCGACGTCTCCGGCGGCCACCCGCTCGGCGTGCCGCGCCGCCGCGAGGAGGGCTTCGGGGTATTGGTCCCCAAGCTTGTCCTTTAATTTTTCGGTGTCCGCCACGGTGCCGATGTACTGCACGCCCAGGGCCTCCTGCCGGGGTTTTTCAATGGCCGTCCCGACCCCGTAGTTTTCGCGCAACGCCAGTTCCTCGTCCAATTCCTCGGCGTATTTGTCATTGGTCAAAATGCCGACGCGGTTTTGGGGCTTGACGCCCGTCAAACGTTCCACGGTCTCGTTCATGCGGGCCACGTTGGTCAAAAAGGCACCGAGGAAGGTGTAGATGACCCCGTCTTTTTTTACGATGGGAACGGCGCCTTTGGAATAGATTTTTCCTTTTTTCCCGACGTACATTTCCCTTAGCAACGACAAAACTTCGTCGGGGGCTTCATCCGTGTTCATGCGGCTCGCGGCACCAGCGGCCAAAACAGAGATTACTCCGCGGCCACTCATGTAGGCGTCCAAACCGATTCGCATGTACCGGCGACGCTCCGCCGCCGGGAAATCGGCCACAAGGGGAACATCACTCCGTTCGCTGGGACGGAAGCGCTGTTCGACGGGGCCCGTGGTCAACCACCCGGACCGGTAGGCGAGACCGCGACTCACGACCGGGCTGGGAAGCGGGGGACCCAACCGAGTGGCGGCCAATCCGCCGCCCAGCAGAAAGTAGTTGTCGGGTTCGTTCAGCACCGACGCCGTGGCCTGGGCGATGCGCTGGAGTTTGACCGCGTTCCGGTTGAGGGTGCCGTCCAGTGCCTCGAGACCCGGGAGGACCGCCTCGGAGGCCGCCGGGCGCACGACAATCGTGGCCGTGCGCGGATGGTTGACCGCCGCCTGGAGGGAATGGTGGTTCCAATCGCTGCCGACGGACACCGAAATCAGTTTCTCATCGGTCGCGCCCCGGGTGTTTATGGCCAAATAGGCATCGAGGGCGGTCCGTTCGGCTTCGGCCAGTTCGCCGTAGTACACCACGTTGACCACCCGGGCTCTTTTCCCGTCCCGGGCCGCACGGACGCCCAGCCGCTGATTGATCTTTTCCACCAAACCGTTCAAGTCGACCGCGGGCGGGGCGACCGGCGTCGCGCCGGCCTTCTCCAGGGCCTCCGTGGCCGATTTGTAGAGCCGGACCTGGGGCTGGGTGTAGGGGTTGAGCCCCAGGCGGTCCGCCAGGACCGCGACGAACAGCTCGAGCAGATAGGCCATCGTCATCAGGCGGACGTCCTCGTCCGTCGTGTCGATGTCGAAGGAAAGGGGCTCGAAGCCCAACTTGCCCGGAACATCCGCGGCGTTCGCCGCGACGACCGTGATGGGGTGGAAGACCCGGCCGTGGCGGTCCGTCTTGTTGCCCAGGGACTCCTGAATCAACTGCAGAATCCAGGTCCGTAGTTGGGCGGCCTGGGGCGTGAGCACGGCGAAGTTCTCCACGGGGGTCCTGCCGCTCAGTGCCCGGTCCACGAGGGCGAAGACCTGGGGCAGGGCCTTTTCCCGCGCTTGGCGGTAGGCCTCGAATTTGGCGCGGACCGCCGCGGCGTCGCCCCCGTTGACGATCAAAAGGGGCAGAAGGAAAATCCCGGTGTGGGGGGCGGTGAAGTGGCCGCCCACGTCGTTGCGGCCGTCGACCTGGATCGGCAATTCGCCGATCCCCCGATAGTCGGGCCGCTTGCCGAGCAGGGCGCCCATCCGGCCCGGGTCCGTCATGAGGATCGTTTGGGATTTCCAATCGTCGCCCAAACGCTCCTTCAAGAGGTCGGTCAGGGCCAGGGGCTCTTCGGTGGTGGCGGATTTGGAAATCAGGACGACGAGGGTGTTCTCTTTCGGCAGGCCGGCGATGAACCGGGCGGCGGTCTTGTCGAGGCTGTCAAAGGCGTGGATCGTGGCGTGGCTGGGGCGCTTGATTTCAAGCCCGTTCACGGCCTTCACCGTGTTGATGGACCCGCCCATGCCGATCACCACGACGTGCTTCTCCGCGGCGTCGGCACCCAGGACGCCGACTTTTTGCACGGCGGGGTGCGCGGCGAATTGGCCCAGGTAGGCGTCCACGGCGGCGGACGCGGGAACCTGGTACCAGCCCAGGCGGTTGTCGGGGCCGGCGCAATACATCGCTCGGTCTGCGTCCGACAGCACCGAGGCGGGCTGGCCCGCGACGCGGTCCAGGTTGCGGGTTTCGGGCCGTCCGGTGGTCGCGACGGGCACGCCCAGGGCCCGGCCGATCTCGGCCAGGGCCAGGGCGCCCAGGACGCCGATTTGGGCGATCAACGGCAACCGGCGGAAATCCGACCAGACGCCCGCCAGGTAATGACGGCTCCGGGACACGAGGCCCAGGCCGCCGACGATAATCAGCGCCAAAAATCCCTTCAGGGCCGCGAACAGCGCGTCGCCCGTGTTGGCGGAGGTGCGGCCGGGGGTCACGGTCACCAAGAACGAGCCGGCGGTTCCGGCATCGATGCTGTCGCTGTCGGGCGCCGCGGGACGCAGGGCACGGGCGTCGTCCAGTTGAACGGCCAGGGGCACGCCGGCGGCCGTCAGATTCAAGGTCGTTCGCTGGGGGACGGCGGTGACGGCGGGGACGGCGGGGACGGAGGTGAAGTACAGGGGCACGGGCGAAGCGGCCATCATGCGTGCGGCCTCCCCCGATGTGGCGAACGCCGCGGCGTCCCGGGGCGTTGCCGCGCCCAGGGCCACCACGGCCGCGAAAACGAGGATGGAGAGGGCTCTCATGGTCGTGTCGACCACCGCCGATAAACCCGCCAGGGTGCGCGCGGTCAGGCCCAGGGGGTTGCGGATGAAGAGCTTTTCCCCCAGCATCATTTTTTCCAGGGGGGTGTGGTCCCGGACGAAGACGTCCAGGTAATTGTCGTCTTTGTCGATTTTCGTCAGGCGGGGAGTCACCACCACGTGGCTGACGCCCTTCCGGGTCAGGAGGTCGCGCAGGCCTTCGGTGTGGAAGCCGCCGGCCACCAGGACCG
>Ga0247727_10000985_pt1 | contig 69337 bp, 68 predicted proteins | sample WisWelCaveWW1625_FD_202498 | JGI IMG/M metagenome (GOLD analysis project Ga0247727, IMG submission 202498) | Biofilm microbial communities from Wishing Well Cave, Virginia, United States - WW16-25 | ecosystem: Environmental > Aquatic > Deep subsurface > Groundwater > Cave microbial mat | place... | reverse complement strand
ATCGCGGGCGAGCGCGGGGCCGCCGACATCGTGGTGACGCCGTGGCCCACGGACCATCGCGGTCTCGTGTCGACCTTCACGGTGACGCCGGCTCCAATGCCGGCGCTCGTGTCGCCGGTCACCCGGCGCGTCACGCTCGGGACCCCCGCCCAGATCCGCGTCCACGCCGCCGGTGTCGCGACCGGGTCGGTGGTCGTGTCGTCCACCGACGGCACCGTGACCGCGACGACCGCCTTGGACGGGACCATCGACACGACGCTGCCGTTCGACACCACCGGCTGGTCGGGCGGGGCCTACGAAGCCTCGCTGGTCGACGGCGCGGGCGAGGTCATCGCCACCGCGGCGTTCTGGGCGGCTCCCGGTGACGTCGCCTCGATCGTCGCGCCCGGGTCGCTCGCCGAGGGCGAACCGCTCGACGTGTCGTGGGTGGGAGCCCCGGGGAATCGGTGGGACTGGATCGGCATCTACCGGCGCGGCGCCGACCCGAACGTCGACTGGTACCTCACGTGGGCCTACACCGACGCGACCGTGGGTGGGTCGGTCACCATGGACGAGAACGCCGAGGGTCGTTGGCCGCTGCCCGGCGGCGACTACACCGTGCATTTGTTGGAAGACGACGGGTACACCTCGCTCGCGAAAGCCGACTTCACCATCACACCGTCGTAGACTTCCCCGAAGACGCCGTGCACTCCCAGGAGGTGCGAGCAATGACGACGACGATCCACGACCTCCGCGGTTGGAAGACCGACGGTCGCCGGTGGGTGATGCTCACCGCGTACGACTTCCCCACCGCCCAGATCCTCGACGAAGCCGGCGTACCGGTGTTGCTCGTCGGCGACTCGGTAGGCCGCAACGTCCTCGGCTACGCAAACGAGCTGCCGGTGACGATGGACGAGATGCTCCATCACACCCGCGCGGTCGCGCGCGGCGCCGGCTCGGCGATGGTCGTGGGCGACATGCCGTTCATGTCGTTCCAGGCTTCGGTCGACGACGGCATCCGCAACGCCGGCCGGCTGGTCAAAGAAGGCGGAGCGCAAGCGGTCAAGATCGAGGGCCCGCAGCTCGACCTGATCCACAGGCTCGTCGACATCGGGATCCCCGTGATGGCCCACGTGGGGCTCACGCCCCAGTCGGTCTACGGGCTCGGCGGGTACAAGGTGCAGGGCCGGGGTGAAGCCGCGCACAAGGTTGCCGACCAAGCTCAGAGCCTGGAGAAGGCGGGCGCGTTCGCAATCGTGCTCGAGGCCATGCCGGCCGAGCTCGGTACCGAGATCACCGCGAGCGTGGGCGTGCCCACCATCGGGATCGGCGCCGGACCGGGCACCGACGCACAGGTGTTGGTCATCAACGACCTGCTCGGCATCAACGCCACGGTGCCGAAGCTCGCGAAGCGCTACTTCGACTTCCGTGCCGAGGCACGCCGGGCGGTTGAGACCTTCGTCGACGACGTGCACTCGGGAGCGTTCCCCGACGGCGACCACTCCTACTCGTAGGACGCGCCTCGGCTCGTAGGACGGGCTTCGGCCGTGGCGCCTCGCGACTCCCGGCCGCATAGACTCGCGGCCGATGATGTCGCGGGAGCGGTGGGCGGGGATCGCGCTTGCCGGCGCCGTGGCCGCGGTGCTCGTCGTCATCTCGCGGTGGCACCTGTCGCCGCTGGTGCCCGTCCAGGCAGCGGGCGCAACCATCGGTGTCCTCGTCGCTGCGGCGCTCGTCGCCGTCGCGACGTTCCGCGCAGGTCGCAACACGGGGCTGCTCGTCGTCGCGACCGGCGCTGCCGTCGCCGCGTTGCAGCTCACGGTCTTCGACGTCGTCTGGCCGATCCTCGCCACACACGCTCCGACGAACCCCTTCGCCCAGCGAACGGGCGGCGTACCCGGTCCGGCGATCGTGGTCGGTTGGGCGGGGCTCGCCGTGTGTCTGCTCGCCGCGACACCGTTGCGTGACCGACGGGGTCGAACGCCGCCGCGCCCGACCGTGCTCGTCGCGGCGACGGTCGTGCCCGTGTTGCTGATCGACGTCATCCTCGTCCTCGCGCCGCCGGCTCGGAGAGCCGCCGCCATCCCGATCGGGTTCATCGATGATCCAGGTCCGGTCGGGTGGGTCGCCGGCGCGATCGCCGTGGCGGCCGGGCTCGGCGCCGCGGTCGTCGCGACGAGGTCCCCACGAGCAGGTGCGAGCTCACCGTGGGTGGCCGGCGCCGGCCTCGCGGGTGCCGTCGCCGCCGCGAGCATCGTGGCCCTTCCGACGGCGGATACGCGTGCGATCGCACGCGCGCTGGCGCTGCTCGGCGTCGCCATGCCTCTCGTGCAGGCCGCGCTGACGCTCGCCATCCCCGTGGTCGCACAGCGGGCCGACAGCTCCCGCATGCGCCGCGCTTCTGACCGCGCCAGCGAGGTCATGCAAGGCCGAGCCGAGATCGCGAGCATGATCGCCCACGACGTCCGCGGTCCGGTCGGCACGGTGAAGAGCCTGGCGACCACGACGCGGAAGAGCTACGACCGCTTGACCGACGACGAGCGGCTCGAGTTCATCGCCATGATCGAATCCGAAGCCGCCCGGCTGCTCGGTCTCGTCGACCAGACGGCCGTGGCGCTGAAGGTCGACGCGGGAACGCTGGACATCACTCCGCGCGAGCAGCCGCTCGCCAACCTCGTGCGTCACGGGGTGGAGTCGGCCGACACGGCGGGCCGAACGGTCGACCTGTCGCTCGACGACGGCGTGACGGCTTGGGCCGACACGCGCTGGATCCCCGAGACCGTGCGCCAGGGTCTCGACAACGCCGTGCGGTTCTCGCCGCCCGGCACGAAGATCGAGGTTCGGCTCGCCGGCGATGACGCGACGGCATCGATCGAGATCGCCGACGCCGGCCCGGGGATCCCCTCCGAACACAAGGATGAGGTGTTCGAGCGGTTCGCCCGTTGGCGGCCGGTCGGGTACGAAGACAGGACGGGCAGCGGGCTCGGTCTGTTCATCGTGCGTGGCATCAGCCGAGCGCACGGCGGCGACGCTTCGCTCACCGATGGGCCGGACGGGGGTACCATCCTGCGCATCCGGCTCCCGCGGGAAGGGACGACGCCGTGACGAAGGCTCGCACGGTCTCGCTGCTGATCTGCGACGACCACAAGATCTTGACCGACGCGCTCGCCACCATGGTGGGCCTCGACGATGGTCTCGCCATGGTCGCCGCCCCCGTGCACACCGCGGAGGAGGCCATCGAGATCGCCAAGCAGCACCTGCCCGACGTCGTTCTGATGGACATCATGTTCAAAGGCGGGGGCATGAGCGGCATCGAAGCGACGCTGGCCATCAAGGAGACCTCGCCGGCGACGAAGGTCGTCATCATGACCGCCCATGACGACGACCGGCTGCTGGTGGAAGCCGTCGAAGCGGGCGCCTCGGGCTTCCTGTCGAAAGACGAGGCCGCCGAGGAGGTGCTGTCGTCGGTGAAGGCGGCCGCCGACGGCGAGGTGCTGATCGACCCGGTGACGCTCACCCGGTTGCTCGCCCAGGTGGCGCGCGAGCGCGAGGAGCAACGCGACGCGTTGAAGCTGCTCGGCGACCTCACCGAGCGCGAGCGCGAGATCTTGCAGTTGCTGGCGCAAGGCACTCGCAACGACGACGTCGCGAAGCTCCTCTACATCAGCCCGCAGACGGTGCAGACCCACGTCCGCAACATCTTGGGCAAGCTACGTGTGCACTCGAAGCTCGAAGCCGTGGCGTTCGCCGTGAAACATGGCGCGATCCAAGTCAACTGACGTTCGCTTACCCCTTGTGGCGTAAGGTGTCCCGCGATCCCTTCACTTACCCGAACCAGGGTATGCAGCGGCTTGGGCCTATCGTCGATGCCTGTCGTGCGATGCCATGGACACTTCCGGGCCGCCACCCCCTCGGTGGCCCGGCGGATCCTGAAGGCCCGAGCGAACCCCTCCCTCGCTCGGGCCTTCATCCATGGTGAGCTCGTTGCGCTACCGAAGCGCCGAGCGCCGGACCTTCCCAGACGCCGTTCGCGGCAGCTCATCGACGAAGCGGATGTCTCGCGGCACCTTGAACGACGCGAGGTGCTCGCGTGCGCCGGCGCGGATCTCGTCGAGCACCGGCGGCTCGTTCGGATCGACCGGGACCACCCACGCAACCACGCGCTGGCCCCACTCCTCGTCGGCCACGCCTGCGACGGCGACGTCGGCGATACCGGGCAACGACCGGAGGACCCGCTCGACCTCCGCGGGCCAGACCGTCTCGCCGCCGGTGCGGATGGCATCGTCGGCCCGGCCGTCGACGACGAGCCGCCCGCCGGCGATCGAGCCGAGGTCCTGCGTCCGGAGCCACCCGTCGGTGGTGAAGGCCTCGGCCGTCGCCTGCGGGTCGGCGAGGTAGCCGTCCATGAGCGTGGGACCTCGAAGCTGCACCGCATCTGCGTCATCGACGCGAGCCTCGCTCCCCGCGAAGGGCACACCGTCGTACGCGACGCCGCCACACGACTCCGTGAGGCCGTAGGTCGACACGACGCGGGCGCCGAGTCGTGTGGCGGCGTCGCGGAGCCCTGGATCGAGCGCGGCGCCACCGACCAGCAGCACACCGAACGCGTCGAGCCTGACCTCTCGCGCGACGAGGCGTACCAACATCGTCGGCACCATCGCGACATGCGCGCCCATGGGCGCCTCGGCGAGCAGCCGGTCGGGGTCGGATCGCTCGTGGATCACGAGCGGGGCGTCGGCGAGAACGCCGCGCAAGAGCACGAGGAGACCGCCGATGTGGGCCGGCGGCAAACACGCGACCCACGGATCCGACGCCGAGATGCCGAGGGCGTCGAGGGAACCGGTCACCGCGGTTCCGACCGCGGGGCGCCCGAGCTCGACGAGACGCGGCTCGCCGCCGGTGCCCGATGTCGCGATCACGATCCACGCCGTCTGAGGGTCGACGTTCGCTTGCCCGGGGAACAGGGTCTCGCCGTCTGGTGTGACGACGACGGTCGGCGCCGCGCGGCCAAGCAACCGTCGCTTCTCGGGTGCGGATAGGCGCGGATCGATGGGCAACAGCGATGCGCCGCTCGAGGCGTGCGCCCGCACGATGTCGAGCCAGATGGGACCCGCCGGCAGCTCGTAGGCGACGAGCTCGCCCGCACCTGCCCGGCGGTGGGCCGTGACCTCCACGTCGGATAGGCTAACCGTTCGAGTACGCGCTCTCGGAGTCAGTGGTCATATGGTTGATCCTGCGAACACACCCACGATCCGCCCCGCTGCCGACTGGCAGGCCCAGGGCAGGTGGAGCGACATCCGCTACGAGACGGCCGAGGGCATCGCGAAGGTCACCATCGACCGCCCCGATGTCCGCAACGCCTTCCGGCCCCGTACGACCCGCGAGCTGATCGAGGCGTTCGACCTGGCCCGCGAGGACCCCGCGATCGGGGTCGTCGTGTTGACGGGTGAAGGGCCGCTCGCCTTCTGCAGCGGCGGTGACCAGTCGATACGTGGCGACGACGGCTACGTCGACGAACGGGGGGTCGGGCGCCTGAACGTGCTCGACCTCCAGGTGGCCATCAGACGTCATCCTTTGCCCGTGATCGCGATGGTGGCCGGCTACGCGATCGGCGGCGGCCACGTGTTGCACCTGTGCTGCGACTTGACGATCGCCGCCGACAACGCACGGTTCGGCCAGACCGGCCCGCGCGTCGGGTCCTTCGACGGTGGGTACGGCATCGGGTTGCTGGCACGCCAGATCGGCGAGAAACGCGCCAAGGAGGTGTGGTTCCTCTGCCGGCAGTACGACGCGGCGACCGCGCTCGCGTGGGGGCTGGTGAACACTGTCGTCTCGGTGGAAGCGCTCGAGGAGGAGACCGTCGGCTGGTGCCGGCAGCTGCTCGGGCATTCGCCGCTGGCGCTTCGACTGTTGAAGGCCGGCTACAACGCGGGCGTCGACGGCCTGGCCGGCGTCCAGCAGCTCGCCGGCGATGCGACGCTCCTGTATTACATGAGCGACGAGGCTCAAGAAGGACGCGACGCGTTCAACGAGAAGCGCGAGCCCGACTTCACGCGGTTCCCGAAACGACCGTGAGCACCGGCTGGCGCCCGTGGTGGCGTGGAGCCCGTCCGAGGACGCTCGGGGTTGGCCTCGTCCCGGTCATCGTGGGAACGGCGGCCGCAGGCTCGGTGATCTGGTGGCGGCTGGGCGCAGCTCTCCTCGTCGCGGCCGGGCTCCAGGTGGGCGTGAACTTCGCCAACGACCACTTCGACGGTGTGCGCGGCGTTGATACGGCCGAGCGCCTCGGCCCCCCGAGGCTCACGTCGAGCGGCGCCGCGTCGCCGCGCTCCGTGCTGCTCGCGGCGCTGCTCGCGCTCGCCGTGGCGGGTCTCGCCGGGTTGGCCCTGGCGATCGCGACTGAGCCGGTCATCGTCGTCGCGCTCGGCGCGCTCGCCATCGCCGCCGCGCTGTCGTACAGCGGCGGACCCCGCCCCTACGCGGGGCTCGGGCTCGGTGAGGTGATGGTGTTCGTCTTCTTCGGCCCGGTCGCCACGTGCGGCACCACGTTCGTCATGGTCGAGACGGTCACGGCGGCGTCGTGGTGGAGCGGCGTCGCGCTCGGACTGCTCGCTGTCGCGGTCTTGGAGGCGAACAACATCCGAGACATCGTGACCGATGCCGGCGCCGGCAAACGGACGGTGGCCGTGCGCCTCGGCGACCGGGCCGCCCGCGCCCTGTACGGCACGCTCGTGGTCGGCGCGTTCCTCACCGTCGTCGCGGGGGTCCTCGCCTTCCTGGTGGACGAGTCGGTCGGTTTGTCGCAGTGGGGTCTGTTCGCGCTCGCCGCCTGGCCACTGGCGATCAGGCCGCTCGAGTCGGTGCGAACCGCCACCGGACACGACCTGATCGGTGTGCTGACCGGCACCGCGTTGACCCACGCCGCGTTCGGTGTGTTGCTCGCGCTCGGGCTCGCACTCGGACAGGACGTGCGACCCGGCCCGCTCATCCCGGGGACCTGATGGGTCTCGGCGACATCTCGCTCGCGTGTGCCGCGGCCCTGGTCGACGCGCTCATCGCCGGGGGGGCGCGCCACGCCACCGTGTCGCCGGGGTCGCGGTCGACGGCGCTGGCGCTCGCGCTCGCACGAGACGAGCGGGTCACGGTGCACGTGCATCTCGACGAGCGATCGGCGGCGTTCTTCGCGCTCGGCATCGCCAAGGCAACCGGCGACCCGGCGATGGTCGCGTGCACCAGCGGGACGGCCGCCGCCGAGCTGTGGCCGGCGGTCGTCGAGGCGTCGCAGTCGCGCACCCCTTTGTTGTTGCTGACCGCCGACCGGCCACCCCGGCTGCGTGGGACGGGCGCGAACCAGACGATCGACCAGCACGAGCTGTACGGGGTGTACGCGCGTGCGACGATCGAGCCACCGGTGCCGGCATCACCCGACGATGTGGCGGTGTGGCGTGACGCCGGGCGGCGCGCGATCGAAGCGGCGCTCGGTGTGACGCTGGGCGCGCCGCCCGGCGCGGCGCCCGGACCCGCCCACGTGAACGCCCCGTTCGACGAGCCGCTCGTGCCCCGGGGCGAGCCGGTTGAAGTGCCGGAGCCTGGTCCGTGGGCGCCTCACGAGCCGGAGCACGATCGGGACGAAGTGCGGGAGGCCCTGACGGGATTCCTCACCGCGTACGCGGGACGCCGGGGCGTTTTGACGCTCGGATCGCTCCGCCCACCGCAGACCTTGTCGCTGTTGACGCTCGGTGCGCTGCTCGGTTGGCCGGTGCTGGCCGAGCCGCTGAGCGGTCTCCGGCTCGAGGCCGGTGAAGCCGGACGGGCGCTCGCCGCCGGACAGCTCCTGGTGGGTGACGCCGCATGGCTCGATCGCCACCGGCCCGAGGTCATCGTGCAGATCGGCGCGGCACCCACGACACGGGCGTCACAGGCGCTGGTCGCCGCGCCCGGGGAGCTGGTCGTGCTCGATCGTGACCACCTCGACCCCGACCCCGAGGGCCGGGCCGAACGGCGCATCCGCGTGGACCCGGAGCTGTTCGCCGCGATGGCGTGGGAAGACGCCGAGGCAGGGGAGCAGCCGCCGGTCGCCGACCCCGGCTGGTTCGAGACCTGGCGCGCGGCGGACCTCGTCGCGCGTGCCGCGCTCGACCGCCTGCTCGACGGGTGGACCGAGCCGTTCGAAGGGCGCGTCGCGCGCGACCTCGCCCGGTTCGTTCCGCACGGCGCCGTGCTCGCGGTGGGCTCCTCGACGCCGGTCCGCGACCTCGACACCTACATGGCACCCCGGCGCCCGCCACGGATCTGGAACCCCCGAGACCTCGTTCGCATCCTCGCGAACCGCGGGGCGAGCGGCATCGACGGGTTCGTGTCCACGACGCTGGGGGCAGCCGCCGTCCACGACGGGCCCGTCTACGCCCTGATGGGCGACCTCACCTTCCTGCACGACGCCGGTGGGTTGCTGGGGTCCGCACGTCGAGGCATCGACGCAGTGATCGTCGTGGTGTCGAATGGGGGTGGGCACATCTTCTCGATGCTCGATCATCGCGACCTGCCCGAACACGAAGAGCTGTTCGTCACGCCGAGCGGTGTCGACATCGCGGCGGTGTGTGCGGCGGCGGGCGCCGGACATGCGCTGGTCGACGGAAGCGACGCGTTCGTGCCGGCGCTCGAGCGTGCCGCGAAGACCGGGGGTGTGCAGGTCGTCGAGGTGACGATCGATCCCGAGCTCGGGCTCAAGCGGCGCGCCGAGCTCCGCGAGGTTGTCTCGCGTGTCGTGACCGGCCGCTGAGGTTGGTGCTTAACCCCAGCGCAACGCGTCGAGGAAAGCGCTGAACTTGCGTTCGGTCTCGTCGAGCTCGGCTGCGGGCTCGCTGCCCGCCACGATCCCCGCGCCTGCGAACAACGTGGCTCGGTCGCCGTCGAGCAACGCGCATCGGAGCGCGATGGACCACTCGCCGTCGCCCGACGCATCGACCCACCCCACCGGGCCGGCGTAGGCACCGCGATCGAACGGCTCGGCGGCCGCGATCGTCTCGAGCGCGGCCGCCCGGGGCGTGCCGCACACGGCGGGGGTCGGGTGCAGCGCTCGGACCAAGGTCAACACGTCGGGCGGCTGCTGACGCAGCCGCCCGACGAACCGCGTCGAGAGGTGCCATACGTTGGGGGTCGCGAGCACCACCGGCTCGGGGTCCCACGTCAGGTCGTCGCAGAACGGACCCAACACCTCGGCGATCGCTTCGACGACGACCGAGTGCTCCACCCGGTCTTTGTTCGAGGACCCCAAGCGCTCGGCGTTGTCGCGGTCCTCGTCACGATCGGCAGAGCGAGGCGCCGAGCCCGCCAGCGGGTTCGCCCGCACCACCGCCCCCCGCCGCGACACGAGCAACTCGGGGGTGGCGCCGACCAACGTTCCGGCGGGCGTCGGCGCGATGAACACCGTGGCGTCGGGGTTGACGGCCCGCAGCCGGTGCGCGAGCTGCACCTCGTCGAGGCGACGATCTGCCTGCACCTCGATTGTGCGGGCGAGCACCACCTTGTCGAGCTCGTGGCGGGTGACACGCCGCGCGGCCGTGGCGACCGACTTCGCGTAGGCGGCCTCGTCGGGCACAGGCCGCAGCTGCATCGCCGCGAACGGGGGGAAGGGCGCCGTCCTCCCCACGACGCGAGCGAACTCCCGCTCGGCCGCCGATGTCCGGAGCGTTATGGCGCCGACGAGCCGCGTCACGGTGTCGTCGCCCACCAGCAGCGGCGCCCGATCATCCGGTAGGAACGGCAGCGCGCCCGCCGCGACCTCGTCACCCCCGAGAGCAGCCCCCACCTCCGCCGCGCTCACCTCGCGGGTGGTGCCCCCGATCACGACGCCGATCCCCGCGTTCTCGACGAAGACGCCCCTGCCCGGCTCGTACGCCGCGAGCAGGTCGAAGGCAGGTCCCAGCTCCGACGGGCTCACGCCCGGGTCCCCACCAGCAGCTGCGTGATGCCACCGGTGAGCTGGAGGCGACGGGCCGACGGGAACCCGGCCTCTCGGAGCATCGCGACCATCTCGCTGGGGGGCGGCAGGTACGCCATGGAACGCGGCAGGTACGCATACGCGGCAGGGTCCGACAGCAGCCCCCCGATCACGGGCACCACCTTGCCGAAGTACACGGCGTGGCCGGCGCGGACCACGGCGTTGTCGGGCACGCTCGCATCCAGCAGGGCGATGCGACCGCCCGGCCGCACGACACGGCCCAGCTCGGCGAACGATCGCTCCAACGACACGACGTTTCGAAGGGCGAAGCCGCACGTGACCCCGTCGGCCTGCCCGTCGCCCACCGGGAGACACGACATGTCGGCCTGCACGAGCGGGGCGTCGGTCCTCGCGTGCGCGAGCATGCCGTAGGAGAGGTCGAGACCGATGGGCAGGTAGCCGGACGCCCGCAGGGCCCGGCACAGGTCGCCCGTGCCGCAGGCGAGGTCGAGCACGCGCGAGCCTGCCGGCAGCCGCAGCTCGCGGACCGCGCGACGACGCCACGCGACATCGAGCCCGAAGGTCATGATCCGGTTCACGAGGTCGTAACGCGGGCTGATCGTGTCGAACAGCCGTTGGACCGCCCGCACCTTGTCGTCGCCCTGCGGCAACGGATCGAGCGGCGGCTTCGGCTTCACGCGTCGATCCGTTCCTCGGCAGCCTCGAGCAACACGCGGCGGAAATGATGCTCGACGAGCGACGTCACCGCCGGGAGCAGCTCGTGGAAGGCCTCGACCATCTGCGCCGAGGCGATCTCGGCATCGGTAGTGGTGTCGCGGATCGGTGCCCGCACGTGCTCGTCGAACAGGCCGACGGCTCGGGTCGCCAGCTCACGAAGCGCCACGTCGGCGTCGCGAGCCAAGGCGAGCAGATCGCCGAGGGGCAGACCGAACTCCAGAAGCCTGAGCGCCGTCCGCACCAGCTCGGTGTCGGCCGGCGAATACCGGGGCTCGCCGTCCGGGCCGGGTCGCCCGATCCGGATGCCCTCACGCTCCACCGCCTGGATCAGCGACGGCGGCACACCTGCCGCGCTCGCGAGGCCGTCGAGCGTGAGCGGGGTCTCGTCGCGGTCGCCCAGCTCCTGGGCGACCGCGACCGCGAGCGCCAGGTCGCCATCGCCCGCGTCGGTCACGACGCGGGCGATGGCTGCCAGCGTGAGCCCCTTGCCGCGGAGCTCGCGGATCCGCCGGATCCGCGACGCGTGCTCGTCGTCGTACCACGCCACGCGCCCCTCGCGTTCGGGCTGCGGCAGGAGCCCGCGCGACTGGTAGTAGCGGACCGTGTCGACCGATACGTCGCACGCCGCGGCCAGCTGCTCCACGCGATACCTCATGACCATTCACTCTACGAGTGCGCGCTCAAAGGGTCACGGGCGCCGTCGCAGCAAGCGGCCCGGCTACCATGCGGCCCGTGAAGCACGCCGCCAGGAGCCTCAGCCTCGGCGTCGTGTTGGCCTGCGTCGCGGGCACCATGGCGATCGGGGTGGTGACGAAGTCGCCGTGCGCCTCGGGCGAATGGACCGACGCCAAGCAGTACCGGCTGCTCTGCTACACGGACATCGTGCCCTTGCTGGGGACCGAACAGCTCGCCGGCGGCCGGTGGCCGTTCCTCGACCCATGCGAGGAAACCGACGCCAGTTGCGACGAATACCCGGTGCTCACGATGTACGTCATGCGGTTGGCGACGTTGATCGGTGGCACCGGGTACACCGGCTTCTACTACACGAACGCCCTGCTGCTCGGTCTCGCCGCAGCCACCATCGCCACCTGCCTGTGGCTCTTGGTCGGCCGGCGAGCGCTGTGGTTCGCGTTGGCACCGACGCTCCTGATCTACGGCACCGTGAACTGGGACCTCGTCGCCGTGGCGTTCGCGACCGCGGCGCTCCTGGCGTTCGCCTCGCGGCGCGACGGGTGGGCGGGCGGCATGCTCGGCGCCGGGGCCGCCACCAAGCTCTATCCGTTGCTGCTGTTCCTTCCCCTGTTCCTCCAAGGTCTCCGCGACCGCGAGCCCGATCGTTCGGTGCGCCTGTTGTGGTGGACCGCCGGCACCACCATCGCCATCAACCTTCCGTTCGCGCTCGTCGCGCGCGCCGGTTGGTTCGAGTTCTTCCGCTTCAACGCCGTCAGGCTGCCCGACTTCGACAGCGTGTGGCACATCTCGTGCCGCCATATCGAGAACGCGTGTACGTCCACCGGGCGGGTGAACCTGCTGTCGGGTGTCGCTTTCGCGGCGGTGTTCGGCGCCGCGTGGTGGTTGAAGGCACGGCGCCAGCCGGGGTTCCCACCGTGGACGCTCGGGTTGCCGCTGCTCATCGCGTTCCTGCTGACGAACAAGGTCTATTCACCGCAATACGGGCTGTGGCTATTGCCGTGGTTCGCGCTCGTCGGTCCCGACCTCAGACGGTTCGTCGCTTTCCAGGTGGCCGATGTCGCCGTCTTCGTGACGCGGTTCTGGTTCTTCGGTGCCCTCACGGGCGGCTATGCTCCGCCGCTGCCGGGGTTCGTATCGCCACAAGCCTGGTTCGAGCTGGCCGTCGCGCTGCGGGCCGCCGTGCTCGTGTGGGTCGTGGTGGGATGGATCCGGACCGAGTCCGCACCCCTCGTCTTGGGGTCGCGCGGGTGGCGGACGGCGCAGGCCTCCCAACCGGTGGCGACCCCGGCGTGAGCAACACCACCGCACCGCGGATCCGCGACGGGCTGCGCGACGTGACGCTCGCGTTCGTGGGTGCGCGGGTGTTGCTCGCGGTCGTGTCGGTGGTGGGCTCGGGCATCTTGACGCTGCCGCAGGATCAGCCCACCGGTGTGCCCGGCTGGCCCGCGCGGGAACCAGACCAGGGGTGGGTCGCGCTCGTCACGGCCACCGAGCGCCAAGACGCTCTGTGGTACCTGCGGATCGCCACCGACGGCTACACCACCATCGACGCCAGCGCGGCCTTCTTCCCCGGGTACCCGCTGTTGATCCGCGCGGTCGACGTCGTGCCGGGCGTCGGGCCGCTCGGCGCAGCCCTCGTGGTCGCACACGTCGCGACCTTCGTCGCGCTGCTGCTCTTGCACGCCCTCACCCGGCTCGAGCTCCGTGGCGACGACGCACGCCGAGCCGTCGTCCTCCTCGCCCTGTTCCCCACCGCGTTCTTCCTGTTGTCGCCGTACGCGGAGGCTCCGTTCCTCGCGCTCTCGATCGCTTGCTTCTGGTTCGCCCGCCGCTCACGGTGGTGGTGGGCGGCAGCGGCGGGCGCCGGGGCGGCCTTCACGCGGAGCGTCGGTGTGTTGCTGGTCGTCGGGCTCGCGACCGAAGCGCTCGCCGCGTGGCGGCGCCGGAGCGTGTCGCCGGTGCCCGGCCTCGCGGCCGCGGCCGGCGTTTTCGCCGGTCCACTCCTCGTCGCCGCGTACTGGCGAGCCTCGGCAGGTGAAACGTTCGCCGCGCTCGATGCGCAGCGGAACTGGGCGCGTGAGACCGCGGTGCCCCTGGAAACGTTGTGGACATCGATCCGCTACGCGGCCACCTACCAGACCTATTGGCTCATCGACCTCGTCGTGGTGGGGGTGGTCGTCGCCGGCATCGTCGTGGCGGCGCGGCATGTCGCGCTGGGCTACACCACGTACGCGGCGGCCAGCGTCTTGCTCCCGCTGACCTTCCCGTTCCCCGACCGGCCGCTGTTGTCGATGCCCCGTTTCGTGCTGGTGATCTTCCCCGCCTTCTGGGGCCTGGCGATCGCCGGGAGGCGCCCCGCCGTCCACACCGCGCTCGTGGCGGGCTCGGCAGCCGGGTACGCGCTGCTCGGCGTGCTCTTCATCAACTGGCACTACATCTTCTGAGCCACCGCTCCCCTGGCGTCGAGCGGGGTTCCACGGGGTACTATCCGTCCAATCGACGGGGCTGGAGGGTTGGTGTGACGATCAGGGTCGCGATCGCGGACGACCATTCGTTGGTCCGCCAGGGTCTCCGGCGCTACCTGGACATGGCCGACGGCATCGAGGTGGTCGGCGAGGCCTCCAACGGCAAGGAGCTGCTGGATCTCGTTGCAGCGCAGGACCCCGACATCGCGCTCATCGACATCCGCATGCCCGAGATGGACGGCCTCGAGGCCGCCCGCGAGCTGCGCGATTCCCACCCCAAGCTCGGCGTCATCATGCTCACCGCCTACGACGACCGGCAGTTCGTGGTCGAGGCCGTGCGCAGCGGCGCCCGCGGGTACGTGCTGAAGGCACGCGACGCCGAGCACCTCATCCAGACTGTGCGGCTGGTGGCGGGCGGCAACATGGTGATCGACCCGCAGCTCGTCGTCGCTCTCGCCGAGGAGCTGTCGACGGCGAAGGAGCGCGACCGGAAGGCCGAGACCCTCACCGCACGCGAGATCGAGGTGCTCCAGCTCCTGGCGTTCGGACACACGAACCGCGACATCGCCGAACGCCTCTACATCTCACCCGACACCGTGAAGACCCACCTCGAGCACATCTTCGAGAAGCTCGGCGCGTCGGACCGCACCGCCGCGGTGGCCGAGGCGCTGCGTCGGCGACTGATCGAGTAGTCAGCTCCGACCGGTCCGTGATGGTCCCTGTGGCGCACCAACTGTCCAAGGGGGGCTAGTCCGTCGGTCCATCGTTCGCCACCGGACGGGTGATGGAGTCTCAGGGGACCTCTCGGGCATCATCTTCACCAGTGGAAACGAACACCCTCTCGCGCGCGCCACGGGCCGCGGCGCTGCTGGCCGTTGCCCTCGTCGGGTTGCTGACGTACGCCGTGCTGCCCGACGGCCGGTCGCGAGCGCTGGGCTCGGAGCTGCTCGTGGTAGGTGCCTGTCTCGTCGGCGTCGTCGCCATCACCAGATGGTCGGAGGGCTGGCCGTCGGCCCGGGCGTTCCGGGCGCTGCTCTCGGTCTTGGGCCTCGCGGTGCTTGCGTTCTTCGTGCTCGATGTGACCCGGGTAGGCATGTACGAGCCGCGGTGGACCGACCTGTCCCTGCTGGCGTTCCTGGTGCCGCTGGCGTTCGTCGGGCACAGCGAGTTCGCGTCGCATTTCGACCGGCACGACCAGCGCGAGATCGCCGTCGACGTCGTGCTGCTCGCACTGTCGCTCGCGGCCATCGCGTTCCTGACGTTGTTGCCGAGCGGGGCCGACACGGTCACCCTCGTCGCCGCGGCGGTCTTCGCAACCATCGGGGCGGCGGGACTCGCGGTCACGGCGGCGATCGCTTTGTGGGTGCCCACGCGGGCCCACCTCCTCGTGCTCGTGGGGTTCGTGCCGGCGTGCCTGGCGACCCTGCGCTTCGGATGGGAGATGGTACGCGGTGCCTTCGACGGCACATCGCCGATGGTCGACGTGCCGCTGATCGTCGCGCCGCTCGCCATCGCCGGGGCGCTGACGCTCGTGTCGCACGACCGTGAGGAGACGGTCGAGCGGCGTGCTCGTTGGGCGCGGCCGGCTCTCGCCAGCATGGCCGTCGTCGCCGCATGCGCGGCGCTCGCCCTCGTCGCGATCGTCGACGATGCACGCGGCCTGGGTGGCGCACGGTCGACCGTGATCATCGTCGCGCTCGGGATCGCGGTGGCCGTGCGGATCTTGTCGAACCAGCACGCCAGCACCGAGGCCCACGACCACGTGCGCGACGCGCTTGCGCAGCGCGAGTCAGCGCTCGACGAGGCCGCCGGGTCGCTCGAGCACGCCCGCCGGGTCTACGCGACGCTCCGCGACTCCGAAGAGCACCTTCGCCTCGTGTTCGAGGCGGCCGTCGACGGGTTCGTCGAGCTGGATGAAGCCGGCACGGTCATGCAGGCGAACGAGGCCTTCTGCCGGATGATCAACCTCGACCGCTCGCTCGTCGAAGGCAGGCGGTGGACCGAGCTGGCCGCCGTGATCGCCGGCGCAAGCTCCGACTTCGCCGAGCTGCCCACCACGGGCACCGCTCAGCTCGTGAACACCGAGGGTCAGCCGCTCGACCTCGAGGCGCGCGTGTCGAGCGTCCCCACCGACCCGCCGCGCACCCTCCTGCTCGTGCGCGACGTGACCGCGGCGAAGGTCGCCGATCGAACCATCCGGTCGCTGTTCCAGTTCCTGCAGGACCGCGATGAGGACCGCTCGCGGTTGTTGCGCCGCACGAACGCCGCCATCGAACACGAGCGCAACCGCATCGCCAGGGACCTCCACGACGGCCCGGTGCAGGGCGTGTCGGCGGCGTCGCTCTCGCTCGAGGCCGCGTTGCTCATGATCAAGGCCGGCGACGTCGAGCGGGGACTCGAGGTGGTCTCGGCGCTCCGCCAAGAGCTGGCCGAAGAAGCCGACTCGCTCCGTCGGCTGATGGCGGGCCTCCGCCCGCCGGTGCTCGAGGAGCGTGGATTGATGCCGGCCCTGCGAGAGAGCCTGTCGCGTTTCGGCACCGCCAACGACCTGCGCGCCGAGTTCGGCGGACGGCTCGAGGCCGAGGTGGCCGACGATCTGGAGACGCTCGCCTACCGCGTGGTTCAGGAGTCGCTCGCGAACGTCGCGAAGCACGCTGGGGCCTCCAGCGTCAACGTGCACGTCTCTGCGGACCAAGACTCGCTTCGGGTCGAGATCGACGACGACGGTCAGGGGTTCGACACGTCGCAGTCGCGCGGGTTCCTCGCCGACGGGCGCGTCGGCCTGGCGTCGATGCGCGAGAGGGTCGAGCTGGCGAGCGGCACGTTCACCGTGCGCTCGACCGAGGGGCGGGGCACCACCGTGATCGCGGTCATCCCGCTCGACGCCGCGTCGATCACCGTGACGATCCCCTGACGCGTCAGGGGTCGGGGCCGGCCGGCCCGCTCGGCGATGGTGACGTCGTGGGGCTCGGCGTGGGACTGGGGGTTGGCGACGGCGTCGGGCTCGGCGTGGGCGACTTCGTCGGCTTGGGAGACGGCGACGGCGAAGGCAAGGGCGACGGGCACACGACGCCCGACGGAAGGACCGAGCCCGACGGCGCCGAGCAGGGATCGATCGGCGAGGGCGACGGCACCGCGACGGAGGGGCCGACGGTGTAGCCATCGGCCGACGGCTCGGCGAAGGCGATCGGGTCCTGGCCCTGCATCGCGACGCTCATGAAGTCTTGCCAGATGGCGGCGGGGATGGTGCCGCCGTAGACGAGCGGCACGCCGTGGATGTCCTCGAGCGGGATCGACCCCTGCGGCCAACCGATCCACACGCAGGTGGCGATCTGCACGGTATAACCGCAGAACCACGCGTCGACGTTCTCGTTCGCGGTGCCGGTCTTGCCCGCGACGGGGAAGCCCGGGAGGGCAGCGGCACCCCCCGTTCCTCCGCTGATGACGCCTTGCAGCGCCTGCGTGACCAGGTCGGCGTCGTTGGGCGACACGACCTGCTCGCCCGTCTGCACGATCGTCGGGTCGACCTTCTGGCCGGGGCGTGACACCTGGACCAGCGGGCTGGCCCAGGTGCGGACGCCGCGTGCCGCGAGCGTCGCGTAGGCGTTCGTCATCTCGAGCGGGTTGACCTCTACCGAGCCGAGCGTGATCGAGCACACCTCGGGCAGGTCGGACCGGATGCCGAGCAGGTGCGCCATGTCGACGACCTTGTCGGGGCCCAGCTGCGCGACGAGCTGGGCGAAGATCGTGTTCACCGAATGCGCCGTGGCGTCTTCGAGCGTGTAGTCACCGGAGCCTTCGGCGTTCACCGGATGCCACAGGCCGTCGCTGCTGTCGGGGTCGGTGCAGCCCGGGATCGCCAGCGTGTTCGGACCACGCCAATACGCCTGGGGGTCGTAGCCCTCCTGGAGCGCCGCCGACAGCGTGAACGCCTTGAACGCCGAGCCCGCCTGCCGCCCGGACCCACCCGCGCCGGTGGCGTAGTTGACCTTGTTCGTGCGCCAGTCGCGGCCACCGACCATCGCGAGGATCTGTCCAGTGGCCGGATCGATGGCGACGAGCGCGGCCGCAGGGTCCTCGGCCTCGTCGGGCAGGTGCGTCGCCACCGCTTCTTCGGCGGCGGCCTGCAGCGTCAGATCGAGCGACGTGGTGACCTTCAGGCCGCCGCCGTACACCGCGGCGCCACCGTAGAGGTCGGAGAGCGTGCGGCGGGTGTGATCGACGAAGTATTCGGCGTCGCCCACGGCCTCCAGGCGCTCGGTCCGGGTGTCGCCGATGGTGCCACAGCAGGGCTGCTCCTTCAGCGCGTTGGCCTCGGTGGCGTCGAGGTAGCCGTAGCGCACCATCTGGTCGAGCACGTAGTCGCGGCGGAACTCGTTGTCGTAGGGCCTGTCGATGGGGTCGTACAGCTCGGGCGCGTGCAGCACGCCGGCGAGGGTCGCCGCCTCCAAGACGTCGAGCTTGCGCGCCGCCTTCCCGAAGTAGGTCTGGGCGGCCGCCTCGATGCCGTAGGCGCCGTGCCCGTAGTAGACGGTGTTGAGGTAGCGCTCCAAGATCTGGTCTTTGCCCAGCTCGTCTTCGAGCTTGACAGCGAGCATGACCTCGCGCACCTTCTGGCTGACCGAGCGATCGGGCTGGATGTACTCCAGCAGACCCGTGTCGGGATCGGTGACGTAGTCGCCGGCGTAGACGTTCTTGACGAGCTGCTGCGTGATGGTCGACGCGCCCTGCACCTCGTTGTCGGTGCCGCGGAGGTTCGTGAACGCCGCGCGAGCGATGCCGACGGGGTCGAAGCCGGGGTGGTTGAAGAAGTCGTGGTCTTCAGCGGCGATCACGGCGTCGATGAGGTGCGGCGACATGCGCGACAGGGGGATCAACGTGCGATCGACGGCGCCGTGCAACGTGGTGATCAGCTCGCCGTTGCGGTCGTAGATGTAGGTGGTCTGGATCGGGGGAAGCTGCTCGGGCAGCTGGATGCGGCTGTACGCGATCGCGAGACCGGCCGCGGCGAGGAGCCCCGCGACCACCGGAGTGAGGAGCAGGATGAGCCACCACCGCCGGCGCAGGAACGACCGCTTCGACCCCGCCTCGGTCTTCCGTTCCTTGCCCGCGACATGTCGGGGCTCGTAGGAACCTCGGCGCGCTGAACGATCGGTGCTGGTGGCCACGGTTCCATGATGCTAACAACGACCTCCGCGGCCCGGTGCGCCGCCGCGCAGCACCCGATCCGTGACGGTTGTGTGGAGAAGGTGCGGTTACCCGCTGGCCGCGCGCCTGGCCGTGAACGCCTCACGCAGGTGGTTCCACTGGCAGGTCCGGCAGACCTCGACGACGTAACACGAGGCGCCCGGGTACGCGGCCGCCATGCGCAGACCCGTGTCGATGGACCACACGCGGCCGTTGTCGGCTTTCAGCCCGTCGCCGTAGACGTAGGCGAGCAGCACCAGCTTGTCTTTGCCGCACACGGGGCAGTCGTTCGAGGTCTTTTCGCCAACGTTCTTCGCGGCCCGCATCAGCTCCGGGTGGGCGTCGCAGAGGTCGCTGACCGACTGCAGGCCGTCACGTGCGTCGCGCAGCAACGCGCGCTTCGCGAGCGTGTAGTCGATGACCCCCAGCCGTGTGCGGGGCGATCGCCCGAGCGGTGTGCGCCGTGGCGTCGTGACCATGGTCCGGAAAGGGTACACCTGCTCCCGGACACGGGCATGCGCCTGACGACGTAGCCTGGATGCCACGCCGAAGACGGGAGCTCGACCTATGGACAAACGCCTTGCGCTCGTCTTTGGCCGCGGCGTAGCGTGGCAACATGAGATGGTGGGCGCTCGTCCTCGTAGGTCTCGTCGGTCTCGTCCTGATCGGCGCGGCGACGCTCGGCGATCTTGACGTTGCAGGATCGCAGGTGAACGCCGACTACGAGCGGGTCGTGCGTATCGTGCAAGAGGGCTCGAGCGACGCGTGTAGCGGCGACACGTGCGTGCAGGGGCTGATGCAACCCGTCACCGTCATGTTCTCGAGCGTCGGCTCCCCGGTTGATGTCGCCGTGTCGGTGACGTTGCGCTATCGCACGAGCCCAGGCGACCCGGCCGAGGTGGCCCTGTTGTTCAGGGAAGCAGGCGTAGAGCGGTATCAACTGGCCCGACCCAGTCGCAGTCGCGCCCCACTCGCACCAAGTCACGCGAGGACGACGGCCTCGATGAGCTGGTCCGTGCGCGGGTTACAGGGATCGACCGACTACCAGTTCGTCCTGCAGGCGCTGGGGAAGGCAGGATGTTGCGGCCAAACCTTCGACGTGACGACGGATCACCTCGTATTCGTCTTCGAGGCCGCGCCTGCGGCTTGACGCGGCGGCGTGGCACCTCTTCACTCGGTACACGCGTAAGAGGACAGGAAGGAGCCAACCCTATGGACAACGCCGTCCGAGTCATCTCCAGCACCGGGCGCGAGGGGTGGTCGGTGCTGCCCGCGCCGGGGCCCGCGGGCGTCGCGGCGGCCGAGCTCGCGGCCCTCGCATCGGCCGACGGACGGTTCAGCACCGGGTTGTGGGAGGGCGGTCCCGACTCGTGGTCGTTCGAGCGCCCGTACCACGAGGTGGCCTTGATCGTGGCCGGCGAGGCCGACATCGAGACGCCGGGAGGCGACGTGCACACGGTGCGCGCGGGTGACGTGCTCGTCACGCCGAAAGGCTCGAAGGGCACGTGGCACATCCGGGAGAAGATCGTGAAGTTCTACGCCATCTACGACGCCGGCGAGGAGTGAGCGTCGCCTGGCGCCGCTGACGGTGCATCCATGAGCGACCCCTACGCGTTCCTCGAGTCGGACGAGGGCGACGCACCGGTGCCGCTGCTCGATGAGGCCGGCACCGTCACCGTGCTCGTGCGCGGTGCACGCAAGAGGTGCCCCCGCTGCGGTGAGCGCGACATCTGGCGGGGATGGTTCTCGCTCACACCCGTGTGCGGGTCGTGCTCGCTTCGCTTCGAGAAGGAGGAGGGCGGCTTCCTCGGGGCGATGGTGCTCAACTACGGCGTGGCGGTCGGGCTGTGGGTCGGCGTGATCGCGGTGACGCTCGTGTTCACGGTGCCGGAGGTTCCCGTGCCCTCCCTGCTGTTCATGAGCGTCGTGGCGCTCGTGGGCACACCCGTGTGGTTCTACCCACGGTCGAAGACGATCTGGGCGGCGATCGAGTTCTTGGTGGCGAGGAGCGAGCCCGGGTACCGCACACCGGTGCGACGCGACCGCCGCGCACCGGGACTCGAGTGAAGCTCACGTCGCGACGTCGACGACGGCTCGCGCCACGGCGTCGATGGCATGGGAGCCCGGGACGAGGCTGAGGTCGTCGACCACCACGCGCACCTCGACGACCGTTTCGAGGGTGCCGGCCGCACACGCGCACGTGACGACCACCGCACCGTGTCGTGCCGCGTAGTCTGAGGCGAGCGCGGCCGGGTCGACGCCCGTTGGCAGCACCGACTCCTGCGCTGCGGCGAGGGCGGCGGCGTCGGCGGCCGATCGCGCGCGAGCACGTGCCGTGAGCACCGTCCCCAGATCGGCGACGCCGAGCGTCAGGACGAGCGCGACACCCATGCCCGCGGCAAGGACCAGCGACACCGAGCCGCGCTGGCCCCTCACGTGAACTCCTGGCGAACCGTGGTGCTCGTGGCCATCGTGTAGCCGTCGCTGAACAGCCAGCCCACGAGCGGGACACGAACGTCGTGCACGTACGTCACGTCGACGGTGACCGGGTCGCCGCGCGACCCGGCTCGCAGCACCGTCACCGTCACGTCGGCCGCATCGAGACCTGGCGCGGCCGCGAGCGCGGCCGACGTGACCGCGGCAGGGTCGGGCTGGACGGCGGCGGCGCGCGCCCCGGCGCGCGCCGCCGCCTCGATCAGCTGCCGGTCTCGCACGGCGAGGCCGACTTCGACGATGCCCAAGATCACCGTGAGCACCAACGGCAGCACCAAGGCGAACTCGACCACGGCGCTGCCGCGCTCGTTCCCGGCGTCATGCCGCGTTCGCATCGCCGATCACCTGGTCGATGATCTGGTCGAAGAACGCAGGCAACCGCCCCGACGACCTCGCCCACGCGATCAACACGACCGCGACGGCGGCCGCCGCCAAGATCACGAGCGCGTATTCCGCGGTGGTCTGCCCCTCCTGGCGACGGAGCGAGCCGAGCGCGGTGGACCACCATGCATACAACGCGTACATCGCAACACCTCCTCTCAGCCGATGGACCGGACGGTGGTCAGCAAGACCGGGACCACCGTGAGGAGGAGGAACGCGGGGAGGATCAGGAAGACCAGCGGGAACAACATCTTGATCGGCGCTGTCCGTGCCCGCTCGAGCACCGCCGCGCGTCTGGCCTGCCGGACCGACGTCGCGAGCTGACCGGTCGCCTCCATGAGCGAGCTACCCAGCCGATCCGTTCGCTCGAGGACGGCAACGGCCCGCGCCAGGTCGACCGATCCCACGCCACGCGCGTAGCGCTCGAGCTCGAGCCGCCAGGAGGCGCCGAGGTCGGCACGCCCGATGAGACCCGCGAGGTCCTCGGCGATCGGTCCACGCATCGCCTCGACCGAGCGGCGAAGCGCGAGCTGTGCCGACAAGCCGGCGCTGGATCCCGAGGCGAGCAGGTCGAGCAGCTGTGGCACCTGAGCGTCGACCATCCGCGCGCGGCGCTTCGCCTGACGGCGTCGCAAGGTCGTGGCGCTCGGGACGGGGCCGCCGGGCGGATCGCCGACGACCATCGAACCCTGGACCATCGCGACCGCGAGCGAAGCGCGGCCGTTGGCACCCGAGGCGGTCACTCGCTGCGCACCGATGACGAACGACACGACCGCTCCAGCCCCGAGAACCCCCGCGAGCGTGCTCACGTGACCTCCAGCAGATGGCGGATCCAGATGAACGCCGCCAGCTCGAGGATGAGCCCGATCGCGACCGCCGCCGCCCCTGCGGGAGTCGCGAGCGTCGCCTGCATGTCGCTTCGCGACGTGAGCCACAAGAAACCGAAGAACCCGATGGGGAGACAGCCCAAGATGACTCCCGACAGACGCGCCTGCGCCGTGAGGGCACGGACCTCCTGTGAGATGGCGACACGCTCGCGGATGGTCACGCCGACTTGATCGAGCACCATGGGCACATCGCCACCGCTTCGGCGATGCAGCTCGATCGCGGCGCCCACGAGGCGAGCCTCGTCGGTCCCGATCGCGTCGACCCATCCATCCACCGCGTCATGGAGCGGCACCCCCACCTCGAGAGCTCGCTCGACGGTCGCGAAGGCATGACGGAGCGGTTCCGAGGTCTCGCGTCCGGCGTCGACGAACGCCTGCGGCACCGACATGCCGCTGCGGAGGGCCGCCGAGATGGCGCCGACCGCGTCGGCGAGCTGGACGTCGGTGCCGGCCCGTGCCGCGCGGTCACGTGCAGCGATGCGCAGCCGGTGGAACGCGGCGACCGCGGCGGGCCCGGCGACGATGCCAGGCGGTCCGAGCGTGAGCACGCCGAGGCCCGCCGCGGCCACCGTGGTGGCTGCGATGCGGAAATCGATACCCGCGCCGGGCTCATCGCGCTCGACATGCCACGGCATGGAGCGCGGCCGCCCCAGCGGTGCCACGGCGAACACCGACGCGACGATCGCGAGGGCAGCGAGCGCGCCGGCCACCACGTTCATACGTCCTCGCCGGGCTCGAACACGGCGGTGTCGATGTCCGCATCACGTTCGCGGAGCATCGTGACGAGCGGGGATGTGGCGAGGGCCGCCGTCGCCTCGAACTCGGCGAGCTGCGAGCTTCGCCGGCGGAACCGGAACAGTGGCTCCACCACCGGCTCGCCGCGCCGCGTGCCGTCGACCGTGGCCACCTCCCAGACGACCCGCCGTCCGTCGCGCAGACGCGCGAGGTGGACGACCACGTCGATCGCCGCGCTCACCTGCGACCGCACGTAGGCCGCCGGGAGCGCGACGTCGGACATGAGCGCCATGGTCTCGAGCCGCCACAACAGATGCCGCGCCGAGTTGGCATGCGCCGTGGACAGCGACCCGTCGTGACCCGTGTTCATGGCCTGGAGCATGTCGAGCGCCTCGCCGCCGCGAACCTCACCCACGATGATGCGATCGGGGCGCATGCGGAGGGCGTTGCGGACCAGGTCGCGCACGGTGACCTCGCCCCTGCCCTCGACGTTGGCGGGACGTGCCTCGAGCGAGATGACGTGGCTCGCGTCCAACCGCAGCTCGGCGGCGTCCTCGATCGTGATGACTCGCTCGTCGGAGGGGATGGCGCCTGCGAGCACGTTGAGGAGCGTCGTCTTGCCGCTGCCGGTGCCACCGCTGATCAGCAGGTTGGCGCGGGCCCGTACGCACCATTCCAGGAACCGCAACGCCCGTGGCCCGATGCATCGCCCCTTGACGAGCTGGTCGGCGCGGAGCGGGATCTGCGAGAACTTGCGGACCGTGAGGCACGGTCCGCGGAGCGAGAGAGGCGGCACGATCGCGTGGACCCGCGAACCGTCCGGGAGCCGGGCGTCCACCCACGGTGAAGAGCCATCGACCCGGAGGCCCAAGGGTCCCACGATGCGTTCGATCAGATGAAGGACCGACTCCTCCCCCTCGAATAGCCGGTCCACCACCTCCTCGATGCGCCCCCCTCGCTCCACGAACACGTCGTCGGGCCCGTTGACCATGACCTCCGTGACCGAAGGGTCACGGAGCAACGGCTCGATGGCACCGAACCCGACGACCTCGTCGGAGACCTCGCTGACGACACGCGCCAGGTCGCGTTGCGGCAAGATCACGCCGCGTTCGCGCAGCAGGTCGAGAGCCTCCTCGCGCACGCGCACGCGACGTTCCGTGCGCGGAGCGGTAGCGAGACCACGCGCGTCGACCCGTTGGCGGAGCTGCTCACGCAGCTCACGCCGGACCACCGAAAGCGCGTCGACCATCGACCTGCCTCCCTTCCGACGAGAGAACCGATGAGGGGAAGACGCGCTGCGACGAGCGCACCGCGGAGAGGGAGGTGGAGCGCCACACTCCTGCGGCGATCCGGGGGAGGCGAACGGTACCCGGAGCGACCCCGACAAACCCATCCCCGATCCGGGGGATCCGGTGTTCGTGTCGGGGGATGATCATGCGATCACCACGGCGCCCGACGAGGCGGTCACGCAGCTTCGGCGTTGCCCGGGTCGTCGAGGGACGACATCGTCGGCTCGAGCACCGATGACGCCAGGCCGTCGATCGCGCGAGCGGCCCGTCCTCGCGGCGATAGCAGCTTGCCCCGCAAGCGGGCACGCGCCGCACCGCCGTCGGTACCGACCACCGCGATGGGGTCTCGATCGAATGCCCGGCGGGCGTCGGCGGGCGTGACCTCCGCCCTCGCGGCGCGGTTGACCACGAGCTCGGCGCGAGAGCCGAGCTGTGGCAACAGCTCGAGCGTGCGCCGTGACGCCACGAACGCCCCGACGTCGAGGTCGAGCACTTCGAGCCAGCGATCGGCATCGTTGGCCACCCGTTGCGCGACGGCATCGACCGACCTGGGGAGATGAACCACGACGGCGTCGGCGGCCGAGGCGGCGACCACACAGGCGCGAACGACCACCTCGGTGTCGACGGCCCCGACCTCGATGACCGGTGGTGCGAGGATCACGCGGAATCCCGACGGATGCGCGAAAGCGACCGCCTCGATCTGTTCCCACGAGAGCTCATCGACGACGGCGGCCAGATCGGCGACCGTTCTCACGTCGTCGTCCCAAAGGGCGAGGGCCGATGTGACGTCGGCGTGCTGGAGGTCGGCATCGATGAGTACGGTCGACTTCCCCTGCCGCGCGCACGCTTGTGCGAGATGGGTCGCGATGAAAGTGGCTCCGACGCCGCCTCGCGACCCGTGGACCGCCACGACGACTCCCCGCCGCTCAAGGGCGCGCGGCACTGCCTCGGCGGCGACCCGGTCGAGCAGACCCTGCCTGTCGGCGGGCCACACGAAGAACCCCTTCGCGCCGGCCCCGATGGCGGCCCGGAGCGCGGCGACCGACTCGCGCGTCGCCAGCGTGAGGAGCGGTGGCCCCACGACACCGGCGGGCGACAGACCGGGCGCTGCCACCACGACGTGGGGCTCGAGCTGGCGAACCGCGTCGGCGAGCTGCTTCGGATCGTTAGCGGTGCCCACGACACGAGCCACCCCCGAGCGATCGAGGTAGTGGAGCACCTCCTCGGCGACGTCGGGAGCCTCGAGCGCCACCACCACACGAGCCATGCCGTCCATACCCAACCTCCACGACCGGGAGGGGGAGGATCGGTCCGCGAACCGTAGCGCCGGGCACCGACACGCCCGGGCGTACCCTTGGCTCGTGCGATCGACGCGAGCACGGGTCGGGCGGCGGCGGGTCGCAGGGGCAGCGCTCGGCGGTCTGGTCGCCGTCGCGCTCGCCGTGGCTGCCATCTCGGCGTGGCCCCGGCCCGTCGACGATCGACCACGGCGAAGCCCGAGGCCGGAGACGCCGGATCCGATCGCCACCGCCGACCCCGCTGCTGCCCCCGTGCCGGCCTGGTTGGCGTGGGTACCGGGTGGGTTCCCCGCGGGCTTCGCCGGCGCGGTGGGCACCGACGCCGTCTTCGACGCGAGCGTGGTCGTCGCCGGTGACACCCAGTGGATGACCGCATCGCGCGGCACCGGCGGCGCCGTGGTCGACCGCCCCGACCCACCCTTCCGCATCCCCATCGACGCGTTCGCCGTCGACCCCGCTCGCTACGGTCCGTTCCTGCCCGAGGCACACCGCGAGGCGGTGCTCGGCGCCCTCCGGCGGGGGGAGGCCGTCCTCGGTGAACGCTCGGCAGCGCTTCGCCGCCTGGGCGTCGGCGGCTCCATGACCTTCGGCGGGGTCGAGGTGGTGATCGGCGCCATCGCGCCCGATCAGGTCGTCGGCTGGTCGGAGCTGCTCCTCAGCCGCCGGGCCGGCGCCACGCTCGGCATCTCGACGCCGCGCTACCTGCTGGTCCTGGACGCCGGGCTCACGCTCCCCCGGTTCGAGCGGCGCGTTCGCGCATACCTGCCCGCCGGCGAACGCCTCCGGGTCGATCCCCCGGGCGGCACCCCCTACGTCCGCGTGGCCTCGGGCGTGAACCCGCCCATCGTGATGAAGCATGCCTTCGGCGAGTTCAGCGCCGCTCCCCGGGGCGGTGATCCGGCGTTCTTCACCATCGACCCGGTCTGGTACGACGAGCACATCTTGACCCGGACGGTGCCCATCCTCGGCCGCGTCACGTGCAACCGTGCGTTCTTCCCCGCGTTGCAGGGGGCGCTCGGCGAGGTGGTCGACCGAGGTCTCGGCGACCTGATCAACGTCTACTCGGGGTGCTTCGCCGCCCGCACGATAGGTCGTTCGTCCACGGCGCCCCCTTCGAACCACGCCTACGGTGCCGCGATCGACATCGACGCCCCCACGAACGGCTACGGAGACGCCACGCCCGCGATGGATCCGCGCGTCGTCGAGATCTTCCGGCGCTGGGGGTTCGTGTGGGGCGGCGGGTTCGTCATCACCGACGGCATGCACTTCGAATACGGCGCAGCACCGGCCGCTTGAGACATGGTCCGAGGCACCGTCGTGACGGCCTGCGGTGATGCACCCGCACGCCGGGCCCAACGCATGCATGGCAGCTCGACGGCCAGGTAGAAGGCGAGCGACGCCACCGCGACGGCCGGCACCACGACCATGAAGGCGAGGATGAGATCGCCGGCGAACCCACCGGGCACGGTGCCCACCAGCTCGCGCACCGGCCGCCACAGCAGCCTGATGACCTGCAGGTGCACCAGGTAGATCGTGTAGCACATGCCACCGATGATCCACACCCACGGGCGACGGAGTGCTGCGCGGGTCCGCGGGCCGCGGAGCGTCCCCAGCAACAAACAGGCGCACGCCACCAGCAGCGGCAATGGGTGCAGGGCCGGTGGCCCGGCGAGCGGCAACAGCACGAAGACGCCGAGGCCCGCCGCCGTCGCGGCGTCGGCCATGGGCGACGGGGCGGCGGCGGCCCACCGCCCACGCACGAACAGGTGCGCGAACCCCATGCCCACCGCGAACGCCGGCAACGCGCCGGCGAGCGACCGGTACCAGCGTGCGTCCCCGGCGATCGGAAGCAGCTGGGCCGCCACCATCACGACGATGCCGGTCACGAGCGCCGGACGCGCGCGGGCGAACCGGGGCGTCAACAGCGCCGTCGCCAGCAGTGGCAACACCACGTAGAACTGCACCTCGACCTCCAACGACCACGTCACCGAGTTGATCGGGTTCGGGTCACCGGTCACCAGGTTGTGGAGGTACGGGATGCCGAGCAGCAGGTGCGGCGCCGCATCGTCGAGCGCCGTATCCAGCAGCATCGTCTGCGCGACCGCGAAGATCACCAGGCTCACGAGGTACGGCGGTTCGAGCCGGCGCAGACGTCGCACGAAGTAGGCGCCCAGCCGGACGGGCGGCCCTCCGGCCGCGGCCCTCGCGAACGGCAGCGCCAAGATGAACCCGCTGATGGTGAAGAACAGCACCACGCCGCGGTGCCCGTCGGACAACAGGCGCCGCACCACGTCGGTGTCGAGCGAACGCCCGGTGACCTCGGCGTGGCGCCTCGCGACCGACGGGACGATGTGCGCGATCACGACGGTCGCGATCGCGAGCAGTCGCAGACCATCGAGCTCGCGGATGTGCCCGCCGGGGTCGATGGGGCGGCGCAACGAGCGCAACGAGCGCAACGAGCGAAGCGAGCGAAGCGAAGCCACGAGCGTCACCCTGACACGGATCGCCGTCGCCTGGAAGGGATAGGCTCGGCGTCGTGCCAACGGTCACGCTGCGCGCGCCGCTCAAGGACCTCGCCGGCGGCAACTCGACGCTCGACCTCGACGGCGACACCGTCGGTGAGGTGCTGCGGACGCTCGAGGGGTCGTGGCCGAAGACCCGCGGCTGGGTCCTCGATGAGACGGGCCGGCTGCGCCAACACGTGAACGTGTTCGTGAACGGCGAGAAGGTGCGGGAAGACGCGGCGGTCCGGGCCGGTGACCGGCTCCACGTCTTGCCGTCGATCACAGGAGGCTGAAGGTATGCGAGAGCTCTTGATCGGGACGAAGAAGGGGCTTTTCACCCTGCGAGGTGACGGGGGCGGCCCCTTCGAGGTCGCCGGGCGCGCCTTCGAAGGCGACGTCGTCGAATACGCGATGAAGGATCCACGGACGGGGCGCTACTTCGCGAGCGTCACGTCGGGGTTCTTCGGTCCGAGGCTCATGCACTCGACGGACCCCACGGCGCCGCTCGACGAGTGGACCCATGCGGCGTCACTCGCCATGCCCGAGGACACCGGCGCCACCCTCGAACGCATCTGGGTGGTCCGGCGGGGCGAACGCGACGGTCAGCTGTGGGCCGGCATCGACCCGGCCGCGCTGTTCGAGTCGCGCGACGACGGGCTCACCTGGTCGCTGAACCGCGGTCTTTGGGACCAGCCCGGGCGCGCAGACTGGAACCCCGGCAACGGCGGCCTGTGCCTGCACTCCATCGCCACGTGGCCGGGTGATCCGGCCCGCCTGTCGCTCGGCATCTCGGCCGTCGGCTACTGGTCGACCGACGACGAGGGCCAGACCTGGGAACGCTCCACCACGGGCATCGTGCCGCGTTACGTGCCAGAAGAGATCCGCGAGACCACCGATGCGATCTGCGTACACAACCTCCACCGAGCGCCCCTTCGCCCGGAACGACTGTTCATGCAGTTCCACGGTGGCGTCTACCGCAGCGACGACAACGGCGGCGCGTGGACCTCGATCGCCGACGGGCTGCCCAGCGACTTCGGGTTCCCCATCGTGGGCGACCCCGCCGACCCCGACAGCGCGTTCGTGATCCCGATGGTCGCCGATCTCGACCGCGTCACGGTCGACGGCAAGGTCCGCGTGTACGAGACGCGAGACGCGGGCGCAACCTGGACGGCGCGCGGCGACGGGCTCCCGGGCGACGACGCCTACCTCACCATCTTGCGCCAGGCCTTCGACACCGACGGCGAGGGAGCCGGGCTCGGCCTGTGGTTCGGGGCGACCAGCGGCGCGGTGTTCGGGAGCGTCGACGCCGGAGTTACCTGGTTCACCGCGGCAGAGCGGCTCGCGCCGGTGACGAGCGTGCGCGTCGCCTGAGCGATCGTCGGCGGTGACCGTCAGTGGTCGGCGGTGTATCAGTGGTCGGCGGTGTCATCCGCCTCGCGGAGCAGGTCGTCGACCGTGTCGGGCAGCCGCACCCGGATCGTGTTGCGCCGCCGGGCGGCGCCGATCGACCACGCGAGCACGGCTATGCCCAGCACCACGTAGGCGGTGTAGCGCCACGCCCGGGCTTGCCCGAAGGCGTCGTCGATCTGTGCACGCGCCTCGTTCCTACCCTGCAGGGCTACGTCGCGCTGCGACGTGATCAGGTCGATCTGGCCATGCGCGTCGGCCAGCGAACGTTCGGCGGCCGCGAGGCGGTCACGGAGGTCACCGACTTTCGAGTCACCCGGCGCCGCACCCGCCGGCGTAGCTGCGGCGACGGCGGCGGCCACGAACGACACCACCAGCATGGTTCGGATCGTTCGCAGCACCCGTACCTCCTCCCGCCCGACCAGCCTGGTCCACCTCACGGCGCCTGTCCACCCAACGGGGCCGGCGACCCCGGCACCCGTTGACCCGCCCTCCCATCCATGTCACACCCGGGTCCTATGGTGCTGTCATGGGCACGGTGATCCGGCTCGACCAGTACCGGCAACGGCACGCCGGCGAGCCATCTCCCATGCATCGGCTCGATCACGCGGTCGAGCGTCTCGACCCCCTCGTGCGCTCGAAGCGCCACGGCCTCACCCCCACGATCGAGCGCGAGCTGCGTGCCATCGCGCTCGCCGTGCGCGCAGGGTCACCCGGGCGGGCGGCCGACCTCGCCGAGCGTCTCGTCGGGCTCCTGCAACACCCCGCGGCATCCGGCTGATGCCCGCTGGGCTCCCGTGACCCGAGCGGGGACCGTCATACACTCGCCGCCATCACCATGGACGACACCATCCGTCGCGCGCTCGTGCGCGCCATCGCGGCCTTCCTCGTGGTGTTGGTCGTGGGCGGCGCCGGCGTCGCGGCGCTCTCGCGGCTGGGCGATGATGCCGCTCCCAGCCCCACCCCTTCAGCGACACCGAGCCCGTCGATCACCCCCGAACCCGAGCGCGCGACCGTGTGGCTGGCGTGGGTGCCCGGCGGACTCCCCGACGACTTCGGGCCGATGGTGAACCGGCTCCGCCCGGTCGCCGACGCCACGACCGCCACCGCCGACATCGCCTGGCTGGTCTCGTCGACCGATGCGGACGGCGAAGTCATCGACGAGACGACCGACCCCTACCGCATCCCCATCGACACGACCGGTGTCGATCAATCGACGTACGCCTCGTTCCTGGACCCGTCGATGCGCGCGGTGGTCCAGGCCGTCGAGCCCGGCGAGGCACTGCTGTCGCGGACCGCGGCCGACCTGCGCGGGCTCGAGAAGGGCGCAACGCTCACGTTCGCGGCGCCCGCCGGCGAGGTGGCGTTGTCGGTCGCCGCCGTGGTGCCCGACGAAGCCATGGGCGGGCACGAGCTGCTCGTCACCCGCGGTACCGGGGAGGACCTTGGCATCACGCGCGAGCGCTACGTCGTGTTCCGGGTCAAACCGGGGAGCGACGCGACGGCCGACGTCTTGGCGCGGCAGATGGTGCCGCTGTTGCCGATCGACGCTCCGTTCCCCGTCGTGGAGGTACGAGCACCCGACGACGTGAGCTACATGCGGGCCAACGATCGCGAGCTGCCGCTCGCCGCGCTGAAGACCCGGTTCGGTGAGTTCGCCGCGTGGGTCGACCCGGCCGTGCCGGGCGTGCTCCAGATCGACCCCGCGTGGGTGCAGCCGCGCATCGAATCGCGCGACCTACCGTTGGTGGGCGTCATCACGTGTCACCGCAAGATCTTGGACCAGCTCGAACGGGCGATGAGGGCCCTCGAAGGTGGTGGTGGCGCCTCGCTCGTCGACGACGCCGGCGACTGCTTCGAGCCCCTGCTGCGATCGACCGATCCCGACGGGCTCATCACGTCGCGCGACTTCGGCGCCGCCATCGATCTGAACCGGGCGGCCAACGACGCGGGCGAGGCGCCCGACCAACCCGATGCTCTCGTGGAGGTCATGGCGTCGAACGGGTTCGGCTGGGGCGGCGGCGACGCCTGGGCGCAAGGGTCGCTGTTCCGCTACCGCAGGACCGCGAAAGGCGCCTGAGATCGGCGGGGGCGCTCGCCCGAGCACCCGTCGCGACCGGTGGGCATAGCGCGAGGGGAGCAGGTATCAGGCGCTGGTCTGCACGTGCCCCGCGAGCCGGGAGCCCGTGTCCCGGGTCCTGGGGCATGCCTCCCGCGGCGTGACTCGCGCGTGGGTTCTGCTCCCCTCGCGGGTACCTCTCGGCACCCACGGCGACCGTACACCCGGGCCACGCCCGGCGCAAAGCGAGAGCGTCACACGGGGAGGGTGGCGCGCGACGAGCCGCTCGCGGCCCGGCGCGCGCCACGCGAGCGCGCGACGAGCCAGACCAAGACGGCCGCCATCGCGACGGCGCCGGCGAGGCCGGCGACGACGCTGGGCTTGGGAGGTGGCACCGCCGACGCGATCTGGGTGCGCAGCCGCACGGGCCGCCGGAAATCGAGGATCTCCCAGCCGCGTTCTTCGGCGGCCTGGCGCAGCTCGCGATCGGGGTTCACGGCCACGGGGTGGCCGACCACCTCGAGCATGGGCAGGTCGGTCGCCGAGTCCGAGTAGGCGTAGGACCCGTCGAGGTCGAGGCGCGAGCGTCGGGCGAGGGCGCGGATCGCCTCGGCCTTCTGCTGCCCGAACGCGTAGAACTCGAGCTCACCGGTGTAGCGGTTGTCGGGCCCGACCTGGGCCCGCGTCGCGATGACCCCGCTCGCGCCGAAATGGCGAGCGAGCGGCCGGACCACCTCTTCGGGCGACGACGACACGATGTAGATGCGACGTCCCGCCGCGCGGTGCTCGCCGAGCAGGTCGATGGCCTCCTGATACACGTACGGGTCGATCACGTCGAGCAACACGTCTTGCACGAGCCGTTCCACCTGTGCGCGGTCCCATCCCTTCGTGAGCTGGAGCATCGCCTCACGGAGCCGCTCCATGCGTCGCTCGTCGGCACCGACCAACAGGTACACGAGCTGGGCGTACGCGCCACGAAGGAGCTGCCCCCTGGACACGAGCCCGGCGCGGTACAGCGGACGCGAGAGCGCGAGCGATGACGATCGCGACACGATCGTCTTGTCGAGGTCGAAGAACGCTGCGTGCACCATGACCATGACCATCCTAAGCGTGGGCACCGTCGTGCTCGGCCTCGTTCGTCATCGGTCATCGCAGCGACCTGCTGGAGTCATCGCTCGCGGCGGGCATCTCGCTCGCGGGTAGCCTGGACCCGGAGGCGTCAGGGTTCCTGGTGGGCCTCGCGGTCTTCAAAACCGACGAGGGGGCGTGAGCTCCCTGGCGGGTTCGATTCCCGTCCGCCTCCGCGAGTCGTGACACATCGACGGTCGAACCTACGGAGCGGCTGAGTTCGATGGCGGCAGCGCGGCCTGCATCACGACCTCGCCGTCGAGCGTGCTCACGCCCACCGCTCGCGCCTGGACGCGCGCCACCGAGGAGTACAGGGCGATGTGGAGCGGCCCGGGCGTCACGGTGAAGGTCCCGCATCGAACCCTCTCGCCTGTGGCGCCGTCTTGGACCCACATCGCGAACTCCTCACCGACCGGGAGGCCCTGGGTAGCGAGCTCGACCCACTGGCTGGTATCGCGCGAGTGGAGCGTGACCTCACCCATCACCCCGGGACGCTCCGAGGCGAGGGCGACGACCTCTCCTCGAGGGCCGAACGGCGACACGACCAAGATCAGCGCGACGAACGCCGCAGCGAGACCCACGCCGACCCGGCCGAGGAGGGCGCGGCGCTTGCGGCGGAGCACGAGCTTCTGTTCCTCGGCGATGCGCCCGAACACCCGGTCGAGAAGGTCGGGCGGGGGCGGGGCCGTCATGCCGAGCCTCTCCGGGTCCGCCAGCGGCAGCAGGTTGGCCACACCAGCGAGATCTTGCGCTTCCCGGCGACAGTCACCGCATCCCTCGAGGTGCGCCTCGACGGCCGCCGCCTCAGGCGGCGCGAGTTGCCCGAGCGCGTAAGCCCCGAGCTGCATCCGGACGTGCGCTTCAGGATCCATCCCAGCCCATCTCCTCGAGTACGAGTCGAACCGCCTTCAAGGCGTAGTACACGCGGCTCTTCACGGTTCCCTCCGGGATGCCGAGCTCGTCGGCCACCTCAGCGTACGGACGGCCGCGGAAGTAGACCTCGACGAGCACCCGCCGATGATCCTCACCGATCCTGCGGAGTGCCTCCTCGATCTGCCAGGTCACGAGCGCCTGGTCGAACCGGTCCTCGGTCTCGGGCGAGGACTCGGCCCGCGCGGTGGCGTTTGCAGATGCCAGCGGTGGCCGAGCGGATCGGGCTCGCGCGAGGTCGATCATGACGTGCCTGAGGATCGAGAACAGCCATGTCCGCAGCGAACCCAGCTGCTCGTCGAACCGGTCCGCGGCCCTCCACGCCCGCAGGAACGTCTCCTGGACGGCCTCTTCGGCGAGCCCCGCGTCGCCGAGCGAACGCGTAGCGAACCCGAACATCTCGCCGCCGTGTGCGCTGTAGGCGGCGCGGATGGCGACATCGTCGAGGAGGCCCGGGATCGTGCGCATCGTGATCGTTCGAGGATACGGACCGCGGAGCTCCCGGGTTCGACGTGAGATCGCTGGATTCCCTTGCCTCGTTGAACCTCGGTGAAGCGTGACCCGTAACCGGGACGAAACGATCGCGAGCCTTCGCGATCGAACGAGACCCGAGGGAGGGACCATGCAGAAGATGAGGCAGTTCGCGCTGGCGGGTGTGTTGGCGGTCGGACTCGCGGCATGCGGGAGCGACGAGCCCGGCGGCGGCCAAGGGGGGGCGGGCGACGGTGAGGCGCCGAGATACGGATACGGAGCACCACCCGCAGCGGCGACCATCGAGACGGGCGATACCGACCTCGGCGCGATCGTCACGGATGCCGACGGGTTGACCCTCTACATGTTCGGCGCCGACAAGGATGGCAAGAGCACGTGCTACGACGATTGCGCCGCAACCTGGCCGGCCCTCGTCGTCGAGGGCGAGCCAGAGGCAGGCGACGGCTTGGACGCGCAGCTCGGAACCACCGAGCGGACCGACGGGACCTCGCAGGTCACCTACGCGGGGCAGCCCCTCTACTACTTCGCGAGCGACGCTGCCCCCGGCGACACGAACGGCCAGGGCATCAGCGATATCTGGTTCGTCGTGTCGCCCGAAGGGAAGCCGATCAGTTGACGCGCCCTCGGCGGGGGCCCGGCCTTCGGCCGGGCCCCGACCGCGTCAGTCGTCCAAGACCAGCTCGTCGTCGGTCGGCGCGACGGTGCCCACCGTGCCCCGGCGCACCGCCCTCGCGTACAGCGCGAGCGTGGGAAGGCGCAGCAGCCCCGACACGGCGACGGCCACCGGCACCGAGATCCCCCGCGCGATGGTGCCCAGGATGGGTCCGCCCATCGTCTGCCCGATCGCGTCGGACTGCCCCGCCATCGAGTTGACCGTGGCTCGGCTCCGCGGGTCGAGCCCCTGGTTCAGCCACGCGGTGAAGATGGGCTCGCGGACGCTCCGCAAGCCGTCGGCGATCCACACGAAGATCAAGGCGGCCACGAGGCTCTTCGTCGCCGCGAACGCGACCACGGCCACGACCAGCGCCGAGTCGATGCCGGCGAGCAGCTTGGCGACCCTGCCATGGCCCTCGAGGTGCACCCGTCGTTTCACGAACGTGATCATCCCCAGCCCGAGGACCAGCCCCACGGCGTTCAAGATCCCGAACCACACCAGAGGGTCGAGAGGGCCGAGAGGCGGCAGGCCGATGTCTTGGAGCAACAGCAGGTCCGACAGCCGGTCGAACCCTTCGGTCGAGGCACCGTGCAACACCGCCGCGCCGAGGATGAGCAACAAGACGTGGTGAGCGCGCACGTCGGCGATCCCGGCACGGAGCGTCGCCGTGAACTCGCCCACCCGCGTCTGCCCTTCGGGGCGCTCCTGCCGCTCGAAGTGCTCCTCGGGCATCACGAAGCACAACCACAGGCCGAGGAGAACGATGCCGCAGGCGCCCACGATCACGGGCAGGCGAAGGTCGACGATGGCGAGGGCCACACCGACGGCGATGCCGGCCAGGGCCGCGACGTGCCAGGCCTGGTCGGCGCGCACGTAGAGCCTGCGGGCCTCCTCTTCACCGACCTCGTCGGTCAGCCAAGCCACGTCGGCGCCGCTGGTGAAGGTCGCGAAGATGCCCCACAGGACCTGCGAGACGAGCGCCACCCCGAACGACGGGGCCAAACCCAGGAGCAGGAACGCTCCGCCGCTTCCCAGCACACCGATCAACACCGACAGCCTCCTGCTGACCGTGTCGGCGACGACGCCGGTGGGCACCTCGAACACGAGGTACGTCAGCTCGAGCACGGTGCCGAGCAACACGAGCTGGAGCGGATCGAGCCCCAGCTCACGCACCGCGAAGACGGTGTAGACGGTGAACGAGACTCGCTGGAAGAAGCCGAAACTTGCCTCGTAGGCGATGTAGACGGTCGATACAGGTCGTCGAGTCATGAGCGGATACCCCAGGCCCGGGCATGGTGTCAGGCGGCTCCGGCACGGTCAACCGAGAGAGAGAGACCGTGTTCCGTCATCGGGCGGTCGATCGTGCGTCACGTCGACGTGGGACCATGACGTCGTGCAGGGATCGCCGCGCGAGCTGCCACCCGACGACCGTCCGTTCGCGATCATCGACGTCGGTTCCAACTCCGGCCGCATGGTCGTCTTCCGGCTCCGCGAGGGCGAGCACCTCGACGTCGTCGACGACGCGCGCGCGCCGCTGCGCCTCGCCCGCGAGCTGCGAGGAAGCGACTTGCTCGGCGCCGATGCGATCGCGCGCACCATCGAGGCCTTACACGACTTCCGTGCTGTGGCCGCCGGCGCCGGGGCCACGAGGATCGTCGCGGTTGCCACGTCGGCGGTCCGCGAGGCGAGCGACGGCGCGGAGCTGCTCGATGCGGCCGCGCGCATGGGTGTGCCGCTGCACGTGATCGCGGGCGACGTCGAGGCCCGGCTCGGCTTCCTGGGCGCGGTGCACGACCTCCCGGTGACGAGCGGGTTCACGGTCGATGTGGGCGGCGGCAGCATCGAGATCACGCGCTTCACGGAGCGCAAGCTCGACGCGACGTGGTCGCTCCCGCTCGGGTCGCTGCGAGTGTCTGACCGTTTCCTCGAACACGACCCACCGTCGGAGAAGGAGCTCGCGAAGCTCCGCAAACACGTGGCATCGTCCCTCGACGACGCCGGTGTGGTCGAGCTTCGCAAGGGTGAAGACCTCGTCGGCATCGGTGGCACCGTCCGGAACCTGGCGAAGATCGACCTCCGCCGAAGCGACGCCGCGCTCAGGCTGCTGCATGGGTTCGAGCTCACCGATCGCAGGCTCGGCGCCATCGTGGAGGACCTCGCCGAGCGGTCGATGCGCCGGCGGGCACAGGTCCCCGGGCTCAACCCCGACCGCGCCGACACCATCGTGGGCGGTGGCGTGGTCGTGCAGGGGGTCATGGCGCACCTCGGCGCTCGTCGCGTCGTCATCTCGAGCCGCGGCCTCCGCGAAGGGCTCGCCCTGGATGCCGACGATCGCGGCGTGGCACCGGCGGCGTTCGTCCGGTCGATCTCGGTCGCCACACTCGCGGCACGGTTCGCGACGTGGGTCCACGCGACGGGGCTCCGGCGTGCGTCGATCGCGACCCGGTTGCACGAGGCGCTGGAGCCCGAGGCACCCGGCGCCATCGCCGAGATGCTGGGCCACGCGGCCATGCTGCTCGACGTGGGCCGGGCCATCGACTACTACGACCGTTTCGAGCATGCAGCCGACATCGTCGTCGCCGCCGACCTCGCCGGCTTCACGCACGGCGACCTCGCGACGCTGGCGACGATCTTGCGCGGCGCCGCCGACGACGAACGCGAGGGAGCCCTCGCCGGTCTGATCGAGCCCGGCGACCGGACGGCCGTGACGCGGGCGGCGAGCATCCTTGCGCTCGCCGACGAGCTGAACCGGCGGATCGTGCCGGAGGTGCCGGCGCCCGTCACCGGCAACTGGCGCCGCGATGGCTTCGAGGTGGTAGCGCCGGTCCCGGCGGGCTGGCGGCCACGCGGGGTAGCCGACCGCTTCGCCCAGGCGTTCGGCCGGCCGCTCATGGTCGTGCCGACCGAGGTCGCGGCGAGCCCGTTTCCCCGTTGAGGAGGACCGGGCCTCAGCCGGTGAACATCGACGACAGATCGTCGGTCACCTCGCTGGGGATCCAGCACGCGACGATGGTGCCTTCGCCCGGCGCGCTGGTGATCCGCGCCCATCCCCCCGCTAGCTCCGCGCGCTCGACCACGGTGGGCAGCCCCGCGTGCCCGGGCACGGGCGTTTCGGCGGCCTCGGGCTCGAAGCCACCGCCGTCGTCGCTCACACGCAACGACACCCCGCCGTCCACCGTCGCCAGCTCGACCACCACGGTGCCGGCGCCGGCGTGTTTGCGAGCGTTCATGACAGCCTCCTGGGCGATGCGGTACACCAGGCTACGGAGGTCCGGCTCCGGCTCCGCCTCCATGGTGTCTCGGACATCCACCGCCCAGCCCGTCGTCGCAGCGATGTGCTCGAGGTACACGCGCAGCGCAGCCGCCAAGCCCTCGCGATCGAGCGCCGCCGGGCGCAGCTCGAACAGCAACGATCGCAGGCGCTCGATCGCGAGGCGAACCTCTCGTTCTATCCCCGCCAGCTCCCCGCCGCTGATCGTCTGCGGGAAATCCACCAGCATCTGCAGACGCATGTCCACCGCGCTCATCACCTGGATGGGATCGTCGTGCAGGTCGGCCGCGATCCTGCGCCGCTCGGCCTCTTGCGCCGTCTGGAGACGACCCGCGAGCTCGCGCCGCTGCTGCAACGTCTTGCGCAACACGTCGAGGCTCATGCGGAGCTTCTCCTCGACCGCGCGCCGCCCGCTGATGTCGAAGATGAACCCCTGCCAGAACCCGAGCTCGTCGTCGCTGGGGACCCACATCGCGGCGTCGTACACCCACAGGTAGCGGCCGTCGGCGTGGCGGAAGCGGTATTCGATGGCGAACTCGTCGTGCGTGGCGTCGGTCCGCTGATCTTCGGCCGCCACGCGCTCGCGATCTTCGGGGTGGACGTGGTCGAGCCAGAAGTCGTCGGTCCAGGTCCATTCATGCACGGTGTGCCCGAAGAGCGATTCGACCTGCGGCGAGAGGTAGAACTTCTCAGCGTCGGCGTCGGGTGACTCCGTGTACACCACGGCCGGGATGTGGTCGACGATCGCCTGGAGCCGCTCGCGCGCCCTCCCGAGCGACTCCTCGGCCGCGCGCCGGTCGGTGATGTCCAAGATCACGCCACGCCAGAACAAGATGGCGCCATCGTCACCACGCACCGGCACGGCTTCGTCGCGGAGCCACACGGTCCGGCCGTCTCGCGACACGAAGCGGTATTCCTCGAGGTAGCGCTCGCCCCGCTCGTTCGACTCGTGATGGGCCCGCACCACACGCTCGCGGTCGTCGGGGTGGAGGTTGCGACGCCAGAGGTCCGGATCTGACGTCCATTCCTCGACCGAATAGCCCAGCAACGATTCGATCTGTGGGCTCGTGTAGAGGTTCGTCGACGGGTCATCGGGGCGGTCGATGTACACGATGGCGGGCACGCCCTCGACGAGGGAGCGGTACGCCCCGGGGTGCAGCGCGTCGAACTCCCAACCCTGGTGCTCGCTCACAGGCTCGCGATGAGGCCGGCCAAAAGGGTCGTTCGGGGCACCACGCTCGCGAGGTCGAGCCACTCGGCCGGCGCGTGGTCATCGCCGCCGACCGGCCCGAGTCCGTCGATGGTGGGGGTGCCTGCGGCCGACGTGGTGTTGGCATCGGATGCGCCGCCGGTGGCGGCGTCGCGCAGCTCGAACCCCAGGTCACCCGCGAGCTTCACCGCGAGGTCGACGAGCCGCTGGGCCTCTGCACCCTTCTCCATCGGACGGTGCCACCCGTGGCCCTCGGGATGGATGCGCACGCCGTCGACGGCGGGTTGACCACACAGCCGCTCTATCTCTCGCTCGGCCTCCTCGAGCGTTGCGCGCTCGGGTGAGCGGACGTCGACCTGCAGCACGCAACGTGCGGGCACGACGTTCGTCCGCGTCCCGCCGTGGGCCACGCCGACGTTGACCGTCACGCCGGGCCACCGTCCGTGCAAAGCCTGCAGCGCGATGACCAGGTGCGCCGCCGCCACCAGGGCGTTCCGTCCCTTCTCGGGCTCGACGCCCGCGTGGGCGGCCTTCCCATCGAGGGTGATGGTGTAGTCGGTGATGCCCTTGCGGGCGCTCACGATGTCGCCGTTGGCACGGGCGCCCTCGAGGACGAACGCGACGTCGTGGCGGGGCGCCAGCTCTCGGATGATGGGGCCGCTGAAGGGCGATCCGATCTCTTCGTCGGGGTTGCACACGTATGTGATGGCGGCACCACGGGCGACGTCCGCGTCGTGCAGGGCCTCTGCGGCAACGAACCCGGCGAGCAACCCCCCTTTCATGTCCGAAACCCCCGGACCGCGAGCGACGCCGTCGTCGATGGTGAACGGACGCTCGGCAGCCGTGCCTTCGTCGAACACCGTGTCCATGTGACCCACCAGCAGCACGCGGGGACCCTCCGAGGCCACGAGCCGGCCGATGACCAGGTCACCCAGCGCAGGCTCGCCGTCGGCCGGCTCGTGCGCCCGCCGCTCGACGTCCCACCCCATAGCTTGGAACCGGGACGCGCAGAGGTCGGCGATCCGCTGCACGCCGTCACGGGTGTAGGAGCCGCAGTCGATGTTCACCATCTCTCGCAGCGAGTCCACGTATCCCTCGTAACGCGCCTGCACATGCGGGCGCAGCGCCTGGACCTCCATGACGAGGACGCTAGCATGCGCCACGACCGCGACCAACGGCGGCGACGGAGGGTGGACGTGCCACGCGAAGGATCGGGTGCTGTCGTCGAGGCGCAGGGTGCGGACCTGCACATCGAGCCCATCGTCGTCGACGACCCCGGCCCGGGTGAGGTGCTCGTTCGCATCGAGGCCAACGGGGTGTGCCACTCCGACCTGTGGGCCATCGCCAACGGCAATTGGGGAGCGTCGTGGCCGATGCTCGTGGGCCACGAAGCCGCCGGCATCGTCGAAGCCGCGGGCGACGGGGTCGCGAGCCCCGGGGTCGGCGACCGGGTGGTCATGTCGTGGGCCGTGCCGTGCGGCCGGTGTCGTTCGTGCACGCGCGGGTTCCCTCGCCGTTGTGCGCACGAGTGGGTCCAGCCGCCGCGCATGCGCCGGGCTCGAACCGGCGAGGTGCTCACCGGGACGTTGTCGATCGGTGGTCTCGCCACGCACACGGTCGTGCACGCGGCGCAGGCCATCTCGATCCCCGAGGGCACCGATCCGATACGTGCGTGCCTGCTCGGCTGCGGGGCGTCGACTGGCATCGGTGCCGCCGTCAACACGGCGAAGATCGGACCCGGCGATCGAGTGGCCGTGATCGGACTGGGTGGGATCGGGCTGGCCGCGCTCCAGGGCGCGAGGGCGGCCGGCGCGGAGGTCATCGTCGGTGTCGACCTGGTGGCAGCGAAGCTCGATGTGGCACGCCGGCTGGGAGCCACGGACACGGTCGATGCGACGGCCACCGACGCGGTCGCCGCGGTGCGGCGGCTCACCGGCGGCGTCGACGCTGCGTTCGAGGCCACGGGGAACGCGAGCGTGGTCGCGCAGGCGGTCGCGATGCTCGACCGTGGCGGGGTCGCCGTGGCCATCGGGGTGCCTGCGCCCGGCTCGCGGCTCGACGTTGCGTGGGGCGGCGACGCCGAGGGGGCCGCCTACCCGAACAAGGCGACGTTGCTCATCACCGACGGCGGCGACCCCGTACCCGCGGACGACTTCCCCACCTGGCTCGGCTGGGACGCCGAGGGCACGATCGACCTGGGAGCCATGGTGAGCGTGGTCGCGCCGCTCGACGAGCCCGCCCTCGCCGAGGCGTTCCGCGCCATGGTGGCCGGCGAGGTCGTGCGTACGGTGATCTGCCCATGAACACGGCCGTCACGCCGCCGGCGGCGGCGTAGCATCGGGCTGTGGGGCGCGGCGAGCTGAACCCGTGGTGGCGTGTCGGCGTCGCGCTGGGCTACCCCCTGCTGCGCCTGTTGTTCCGCGTCGAGGTTCGCGGGCTCGAGCACGTGCCCTCGAGCGGCCCCGCCGTGGTGGCGTTCAACCACGTCAGCATGCTCGACGGGCCGGCGCTCGGTCTCGTCGTGGGGTGGGGGCTTCGCCGGGAGAGCCGGTTCCTCGTGGCGGCCGAGTTCTTCGCGAAGGGGATCTACGGCTGGCTGCTGCGGCGCTACGACCAGATCCCGATCCGGCGTGGCGAAGGTGACGATGAGGCGCTCGACGACGCCGTCGCGACCGTGCATCGCGGCGCGCTCGTCGCCCTCGCCCCGGAGGGGCGGGTCGACGAGCGCGGCGGGCTCGAGGGCCTGCAGCGTCTGCGCAGCGGCATCGCGCGGATAGCGCTGCCCACCGGCGCTCCCGTGGTGCCGGTGGGCATCTGGGGAACGCAGGTCCGCTACCCCCGGCGGAGGTTCCACTTCGGCGTTCCCTTCCGGCCTCGGCTCGTGATCGCGTTCGGTCCACCCATGCTGGCGTCGGGTTCGGTGGAGGTCGCCGGTGACATCGATTCGTTCCTCCTCCGCCTGGCCGAGCACCTCGAAGCGCAGGTGACCGAGGCGAGGCGGTTGGCAGGGTGACCCGGGTCGGACCGTGGGAACGCCGGACCCGCCGCATCGTCTATGAGAACGCGTGGATCGAGGTGTGGCACGACGAGGTCGTGCGTCCGGACGGCGAACGAGGCATCTATGGGGTGGTCCACCCCCGCACGACGGCGGTCGCGATCGTCGCCATCGACGACCGTGACCGCGTCGCGCTCGTCACCCAACATCGATACACCCTCGACGAGCGAACCTGGGAGATCCCCGAAGGAGGCGTCCCGCACGACGAGGACCTCGCGGCCGGGGCGGCCCGGGAGCTGATCGAGGAGACCGGGGTGGCCGCCCGCACCTGGCGCGAGCTGTTGCGCGTCACGCTCCAGAACTCGGTGACCGACGAGCGAGCCGTCGTTTTCGTGGCGACCGACCTCGCGCCGGGGCCGGCGCGACCCGAGGCGACAGAAGACATCGAGCTGCATTGGGTGTCGTTCGATGACGCGGTGACCATGGTGCTGGACGGGTCGATCCAGGACTCCTTGACGCAGGTGGGGCTTCTCGGGGCCGCCGTCGAACGCCTGCGTTCGACCTGACGGTTCTCAGCGGCGCGGGCCGTGATCCCTGTCGTCGTTGCCCTTGCCTTGGTCGTGGTCGTCGGGGCTGTCCTTGCCCGGATCCGGCGTTGGCTCGGGGTCGGGCGTTGGGTCAGGCGACGGGTCTGGGTCAGGCGACGGGTCGGGGTCAGGCGACGGGTCGGGGTCAGGCGAAGGGTCGGGGTCGGGCGACGGGTCGGGAGCTGGCGTCGTGCCACCGCCACCGCCCGTGCCGCCACCACCCGTGCCACCGCCGGTATCGGTGCCGCTCCCCGCCCCCGGGTCGGTCCCGGCACCGGCAACCGGTGTCCCTCCGTTCGGCTCGGTGCCACCGCCGCCCGCAGGCTCGCCGCCGGCGTCGGGGGCGCCCGTGCTCGGCGCCACGGCCGGCGCGTCACCGTCGGCCTCGGCCCCGACGCCCGGCGCCCCGCCGAGGTCGCCCGCCACCCGCGGTGCGACCGACGCGAACGCGGTTCCCGCGACGAACACGGCCGCCGCCACCGACAGGGCCATCGATCGCTTGCGCCCACGAGGCCGGAGCGCGACGACGGGCGCGATACCCACCGTGTCGGGCTCGGTCGATCCAGGGGCCGCGGTCGGGGCCGTGGCGGCGCCGCCGGCGATGGCAGCCAGACGATCATGCAACGCGACGATCGACACCGCCGCGGCCCCGTGACGCCGCAGCAGCTCGTCACGAGACAGCTCGCCACGCTCCCATGCGAGGAGGTCGAGCTCGATGTCGTGTGTCACGAGACGTGCTCCTTCAGCGGAGCCCACAGGGCACGATGAACCACCCGCGCACCGGCGGGGGCATCGGCCGCGACGAGCGCCACTCGCGTCGTGGAGGCCGGCAACGGCTGCAAGGCGTTGACCTCCATCCCACCTACGGATATCGGCACCCCGGGGGACCTTTCTGAAGGCCCCCGGACCATCTCTGGGCTATGCCGAGGCGGAGACCGCGACCTCGTCGGGGAGCCAGAACCAGCGCAGCCCCTCGAAGTCGGTGCCGACGTCGAGGGCGGCGGACCGTCCGAGCGGACGGGCCGGACCACCTTCGAGGAGCGCTCGCGCTTCGTCGAGGTAGGCGGCGAGCCGGGTCACGGGCTCGCGGTGGCGGTGGTCACGGAACTCCATACGCCCGTCGTGGTACCGGACGTCGGCGAGCGACATCGTGGGCTCGCGGACACCGGCTCGGTGCCGCCACGAGCCCGCCGCCGGATCGAAGTCGTACAACGGCAGCAGCTTCCACCCCTGGGACGCCACCAGGTCGACCGCGTCGACGATGAAGTCGAAGACCACGTCGTCGATGAAGTAATTGAAGTTGACCCGCACCCACCCCGGTTTGATGCCCTCGCAGCCGCGGGCGATCTCTCGCTCGAACGCGCGAGAGGTGTCGAGGTCGATGCCGAGCAGCCGGTGCCCGTACGGCCCCGCGCACGAGCAGCCGCCCCGCGCCTGGATGCCGAACAGGTCGTTCAACATGGCGACGATCGCGTTGTGATGCACGTACCGCTCGCCGTGGCGGACCACGAACGACACGATCGACAGCCGGGGCAGCTGGTGGCTCCCCAAGACCTCGATGGCCGGGTTCGCCTCCCACCGGTTCATGGCCGCGTGGATGAACCGCTCCTCGCGCTCGCGGATCGCCTCGGTGCCCACGGCTTCCTTCAGCTGGAAGACGAGCCCGGCCCGGATCGACTCGACGATGGCAGGGGTGCCGCCTTCCTCGCGTGTCTCGATGTCATCGAGGTAGCGGTGCTCGACCGGGTTGACGTACGCGACGGTCCCTCCACCCGGGACGCTGGGCACCCGGTTCGTGAACAGCGCCTTCCTGGCGACCAGGACGCCTGGCGTGCCGGGGCCGCCGACGAACTTGTGCGGCGATATGAAGACGGCATCGAGGTACGAGGGGCCGCGCGCGGGCGTCGCCATGTCGATCCGGAGGTAGGGCGCGGCCGCGGCGTAGTCCCAGAACGACAGGGCGCCGTGTTCGTGGAGCATGGTCGCGATGGCAGCCACGTCGCTCACGATGCCGGTGACGTTCGATGCCGCAGAGAAGCTTCCGATCTTGAGCGGCCGGTCCGCGAACCGACCGAGCGCCTCGCGCAAAGCGTCGATGTCGATGCGTCCGTCGTGATCTTCGGGGACCGTCACCACGTCGGCGACCGACTCTCGCCACGGCAGCTCGTTCGAGTGGTGCTCGTACGGTCCGATGAACACGACCGGACGATCGCTCGCTGCGATCGCCGCGCCCAGGTCATAGCGGTCGGTCGCGCCGGCCGGGATGCGGAGCTCCATGCAGTCGATGAGCTTGGCGATGGCGCCGGTTGACCCGGAGCCGGCGAAGATCACGGCGTGCTCGCCGGCGACAGCGCCCACCGAACTGCGGATGATGGACCGGGCGTCTTCACGGAATCGCGTCGTCTGCCGTCCCGTGCCGCTCGCCTCCGTATGCGTGTTGGCGTACAGCGGCAACACGATGTCGCGGATGAGGTCTTCGATGAACGTGAGCGAGCGGCCCGAAGCCGTGTAGTCGGCGTACGTCACCCGACGGATCCCGAACGGCGTCAGGATCGCCTCGTCTTCGCCGATCACCGACTCGCGGATCCGACGAACGATCGCTGGAGCCTCGGTCATGACCGGCATGGTAGCCCTCGACCACCGTTGCGCCCGGGCGTACCCTCACTCGATGCACGCATGGGGTCTGGCGCTCGCGGCGTCGATGGCACTGGTCGTCGCGTCGTGCACGGGGGCGACGGAGCCGGCGACGCCGACCGCACCGAGCACCGCGACGGCGACCGATGTCCCGAGCATCGAACCCCCGCCGGACGGCCCGCTGGTGCTGGGAGCACCGCTCCCGGACGGATGCGAGCCGGGCACCACCGGGGCGGGCCAGACCTTGGCGTTCGTGGCCGGCGGCCGGGCCTGGGCGCTCGCCCCTCGTTCCGGCCGGCTGACCTGCCTGTTCGAGGTGGCTCGAACGGGACCGTTCGCCTGGGGTCCGCAAGGCGACAGGGTGCTGATCGGTGGCGGCGACGTGCGGTTCCTCGCCGGTGGGGACGACGTGCACGTCGATCGTTTGGGCACGACGCCGTTCGGTTGGGGCCGGCCCATCGGGAAGGCCATCGTCTACGCCGAGGTCCGGGCTTCTCCAGGCAAAGTCTCCATGGACGACGGCTCGGTCATCTCCCTGCGCGACCTGCCACGTGGCAGCTACGAGGCCATCGCATACCACCCGAGCGGGCTGGCCCTCGCGGTGTCGGTGGCCGATGACGGCGGGACGCCGCAGATCTTCCTGTCGACCAACGAGGGCCTGCGTCCGAAGAGGATCGTGGTGGGCGTGTCGGCGACCCACTTCCCGTCACTCGGGTTCACCGACGGCGGGCGCCGGCTGATCTACCTCGCCGATCACCTCGGCGGCTTCGCGCAGGTGCACATGATCGATCTGACCCGGCCCGACGAGCTCGTGGGGGGTTGGAAGTCACAGCCGGGCGTGAGCGCGTCGGGGCTCGTGTTCACACCCGACGGCGGCGGACCCATCGCTTTCACGGTCGGCACGATCTGCGACGACTCGGTCGCCATGACGGGCTCGGTCTTCGCGGCCGAGCCAGCCATGCCCGACGAGGGTCGTCCGACCCGCGCCGTCGGCTTCCTCGACCGCCGTCACCTCCTGGTCGCCGTCGGCGGGTGCGACGGCTCCGCTGAGCTGTGGGTCGCCGGCACGAACGGGTCCGAGCTCGTCGTGACGGACGCCATCGTGGGCGCCTCCCGTGCGGATGGACCCGAGGAAGCCGCGCCTCCGCCGAAGGACCTCATCGGCGAGATCCAGGAGTTCGGCTGATAGCGCGGTGTGAGGCGGCCGGTCGGCCGCCACACGGGAACGACGAAGGGGCGGCCCGCTTCGCGGGCCGCCCCTTCGAGGTCAGGGTGCGTGCGGGCCTAGCCGCCGAGCGCCACGGCGTTGATGAGGTTCGAGTCGCGCAGCTTGCGCAGCGCCTCACGCTCGATGAGCCGAACGCGCTCGCCCGACAAGCCGAGCACCTTCCCCGTCTCGCGCAGGCTGAGGGGCTGCCCGTTCTCGAGTCCGTAGCGCAGGGCGACCACGTGACGCTCGCGCTCGTCGAGCACCTTGTCGACCGCGCCCCCGATCTCTTCGCGGAGCAGCTGGTCCTCGACCTCGGTGAACGCGGCGTCGGAGTCGACCTCCTCGATCAGGTCACCCAGCTCGGTGTCCTCACCAACGGGCGACTGCAGCGACAACGGCTCGCGGCGACCCATCTCTGTCAGGTCGTCGATCTCTTCGACCGTGGTGTCGAGTGCCTTCGCCAGCTCGTCGCGGCTGGGCTCACGCCCCATCGACTGGGCGAACTGGAACCGCGTGCGGTTCAGCTTGCGCAACCGGTCGTGGATGTGCACCGGCAGCCGGATGGAACGTGAGCGATCGGCGATCGCACGCGTGATGCCCTGACGGATCCACCAGGTCGCGTAGGTCGAGAACTTGAAACCGCGGCGCCAATCGAACAGCTCCACGGCTCGCATGAGCCCGATGTTTCCCTCCTGGATGAGGTCGAGCAACGGGAGGCCCTGCCCCTGGTACTTGCGGGCCACGGACACGACGAGCCTGAGGTTGGCCATGATGAACCGCTGGCGGGCCGCTTCGGCCTTGCGCACGTCGGCGCGGGCCTTCGCGATCGACTTCTCGGAACGGAGGCGGCCTGCGCGCAAGCGCTCTTCGGCCTCCTTGCCGCCCTCGATGGTCATGGCCAGCTCGACCTCTTCCTCCTTGGTAAGCAGCGGCTCTCGTGCCGCCGCCTCCAGGTAGAGGCGAAGGTCGTCTGCGTCGTCGGTCCCAAGGGGACGCGCCGGCTCCGGCACTGCTATCACTCTCCTCCTCGAGGCCGCTTCGCCGCCGGGTGCAGCGCTGCCGGTCCTCGGGAACTCGGGTTCGTTCCTCGGTCGAGCAGCCTGGGATGGGCGCGCATCCACAGGCGCGCCCTTCGCTGCCGCTCGAAGCCATCGTAGGGGGACATCTGCGCGTTTGTAAAGCTCAGAGCATGTGAAGGTCTTGTGAAGCCCTTCACAAGACCGGGTGAACCCGTCGGTCGGATCCGTCATGCTCGCACCCCCCGGTGTGGGAACGTCGCCCGGGCGTGTGAGCATTCCCGCCGGGTGACCACAGGTCACGTTCGGGGCTCGGTGCGCTGGCCGTAGGCTTGGCCGGTGATCGACCTGCCACCGATGCGGACGCTCGACATCGATGGTCCCCTCGCCTACCAGGTGTGGGACGGCCCCGCCGACACGACCTTCGTGCTGGTGCACGGTCTGGGTGGCATGCACCTCAACTGGATCCAGGTCGCCGACGGGCTCAGCGGTCTCGGACGCGTGGTCGCCCCCGACCTGCCCGGGTTCGGCGACTCGCCGCTTGCCGGGAGGTCGGCACACGTCATGGCGCTTCGACGGACGCTGGCGGCGTTCATCGACGCGACCACGACGGGTCGCGTCGTGGTCGCGGGCAACTCGATGGGAGGGGCGATCGCGGCCTTGCAGGCCGCGATCGCCCCGGACTCGGTGCAGGGGCTGATCTTGACGAACCCGGCCCTGCCGAAGATCGGGCACGCCTGGCAACATCCGTCGCTCGCGGCGCTGATGGGTCTGTACGAGGTGCCGATGATCGGTGACCTCGCGGTGAAGGCGAGGGCCCGCGCCCTGGACCCGGAGCAGATCGTCCGGCTGGGTTTCCGACTGATCACCGCCGACCCCGCGGCGATCCCTGCTGACGTCGTCCGCCTGCACGTCGAGGCGGTGGGACGCCACGCCGGCGACCCCAACGGTGTACGGGCCTTCTCCGAAGCCACGCGTTCCCTGCTGGCCATGGCACGACAACCCGAACGTGCCCGGGCGGTCCTCGATGCCATCACGTGTCCGGTGTTGTTGATCCACGGCCGGCGCGATCCGCTGATCCCGGCCCGCTTCGCCGAGGCGGAGCTGCGCCGTCATCCGACGTGGCGCGGCCGTATCTTGCCCGGTGTGGGGCACGTGGCGCAGATGGAGGCGCCGGGGCGCTGGCTCACCGAGGTCGCCGACTGGTTCGCCGGCAGCGTCGACTGATCCGGCGGCGGGACGCCGCCCGCCCAGGCTCAGCTCTGGACTCAGCTCCGACCGAGCTCTATCCGCATCCGCTTGTTGCCCTTGCCCTTCGACTCGGTCTTCACGACGCGCACGGCCCCGACCTCGGCGGTGGAGCGGACGTGTGTGCCGCCGTCGGCCTGTTTGTCGATGCCCTCGATGTCGACGACCCGGATCGGATCGACGTGATCGGGTATGAGCGACACCTTCGTCCTGATCAGGTCGGGATCGGACAAGGCCTCGGCGCGCGGTATGAACGTCACGTGGACCGTGTGATCTTCGGCGAGCGCAGCATTGAGCGCGGCTTCGACCTCGCGCCCGAACTCCTGGCTCATGCTGTCGAGCTCGAAGTCCATGCGAGCGACACCACCCGTCTCCATGTTGCCGCCCGTCACCTTGGCGCCGTACCGAGTGAAGATGATGCCCGACAGGGAGTGCAGCGCGGTGTGGGTGCGCATCAGCTCGTGGCGGCGTTGCCAATCGATGACGGCCGTGACCGGTGTGCCGGCGGAGGGAGGCGTCGCGCCGGCGGCGAGCACGTGCAGGTGCGCACCGCTTTCGCGTGAGGTCACGGTGTCGACTACCGACGCCTCGCCCCCGTCCCACGCGATCGAGCCCGTATCGCCGGGCTGCCCACCGCCGCGGGCGTAGAACACCGTTCGGTCCAGGACCACGCCCTCACCGGTCACCTGGGTCACGGTCGCGTCGCAGCGGTCGAGGTAGGCGTCGCGTCCACACAAGACGTCGGTCACGGCAGCACCGTACCCCAGGCGGCGAAGGTCGCTCAGGCCGGGCGACGGCCGCTCAGGCGAGGAACGCGGCGACCCGCTCGACGAGACGCGGGATGGCGGCGAACAGGTCGTCTTCGCTCGCGAGCATGACGAGCTCCGCGTTCGGCATCTCCTCGACGAGGGCCTCGGCGACCCACGGCGGGTGCAAGACGTCACCGGCTCGCGCGATCACGAGGGTGTCTGCCTCGACGCGCCGGAGCAGCGAACGGTCCTCGATCGCGATCTGGCCGGGCAGCCCCCTGATGGCCGCGGCCACTCCCCGGGGGTTCATGTCTTGCCAGAGCAACAGGTCGAACTCGCGGAGCCCGGGAGCCCGGGCGTACGCCGCCTGGCGCCCCGATTCCTCGAGGGCGCGGGCGATCGCTTCATCTTTGGGCAGGGTCTCGAGGAGCTCGGCCGTGCGCGTCGACATCGGATGGGCCGCCATCGGCTGGTCGAGCGCCGCGGGGAGCAAGAAAAGGAGCCGATCGAAGCGGCCCGGCTCGTCGGCAAGCAGTCTCGTGATGGCCCCGGCCCCGAGCGAGGTGCCCACGGCCCGGGTCGCTCCGAAGGCGGTCGCGACCGCGCCGAGGTCGCCGGCGTAATCGGCGAACCCGTAGCGGCCGGGCGCTGCCAGCCCCGAGTGCCCGTGGCCCCTGAAGCAGAAGCGCACCTTCGTGCCCGGGACGAACGGAGTGAACGCCGCGAGCTCGACGCAGGAGTTGGTCAGGCCGTGGGCGACGACCGTGACCGGCGCACCATCGCCGTCGATGGCGACGTGGAGCGGAACCCCGTCGGGCGCCGGCACCACGTTCGGTCCTGTGCCACCGGGAGCCAGACGCTCCGTCACCTCGTCACTCGGTGCCGAGCTCCGCCGCCGTCTCACCGACCAGGTCGTCCTGCGGCGCGAACCGGTCGCGGATCCGGCGTGCCCACGACGCGACCGCGATGGTGAGTGCGACGAAGACCGCGCCCGACACAACCAAGATCACGCGGGTACGCGACGCGCTGCCGTCGACCCACACCCCGAACAAGATGAGCGCCGGCACGATGTACCCGAGGTTGTAGGCGATGTCGAACAGTGCGAACGCACGCCCACGGAAATCGTCCGGCATCGACTGCTGCATGATCGTGTCGGCCGAGATCTTGCCCACGAAGAACGCGAAGAACCCGATGAACAACATGAGTGCGAACCCCGGGACCGACAACAGGGCGCCGCCGATGATGGTGCCGATCCCCAGCAACATCATCGAGGCCAGCAGCAACCTGACTGGCGCGACCTTGTCCTTCACCTTCTGCGCGAGCACGAGGCCGAGCGCACCGCCGGCGAGCCCACCGACGCCCGACAGCGCGAGTGACAACGAGTCGGCGTCGCCGCCCTTCACCAGGTTCTTGGCGTACAGCCCGAACACGAACAACCCGAAGCCCCAGAACTGGTAGCGGAGCATCTGGAACGACGACAGACCGAGCGCCGCGGCTGGCCGCCGGGCGACCTCGCGGACGCCGGCGACGATATTCGTCGCCACCTTCGAGATCTCGCGCCCGAACGTCGTCTCGTGGACCCGAGCCTCGGCATGACGCAGCTGCGTCGCGACGAAGGCGCCCACGACCAGCACGCCTGCCCCGCCGGCGACGGCGATCCAGGGCGCGACGAAGCCCGCCACCGCGGTGCCGAACGCGATGCCGAAGATCTGTGCGAGGGCGCCGCCGGCCTGGGACAGACCGTTGCCCTGCAGAAGGTCGCGACCCGAGAGCACGTCGGGGATGGCGGCGGACTTCACGGCGAGCACCACACGCACGCATGCCTGTACCGCGAGGAGACCGACGATGAGCATCGCGGTCGCCGCGGCGTCACCTTCCGTCGAGCCGGCACCGAGCGGGAGCAGGACGAACGCCGCCACCGCCGCGACCACGACCGCCGTCACGACGTCGCCCCACCACACCACGCGGCGCCGGGGAAACCGGTCGATGAACACGCCGATGAACGGCGAGATCACCGTGTAGGGCAGGTACAGCGCCAGCACCACGGTCAACAGGTAGTCAGCCGACGGCAGGTTCTGGACGTCGAACCCCTTCTGCCCGCCGAAGGCGAGCGACTTCGCGATCGCCCCTTGCACCACGCCCTGGCCAGCCTGCGCAAGGAACTGCACCCCCATCAGGACCGAGAAGTCACGGTTCGAGAACGCCGCGAACATCTGGTTGAAGAAGCCGCCGAACGCCTCGAGCGGCCGCCGCAACCACGAATCTGCGAGACGAAGGCTCGCACCGATGCCGACAGCCACGGCCACGACCGTCCAGCCTTTGGCCGTGGTGAGCGGTCCGCGCCACACAGCCAGCGTGATGATGCCGGCCAACATGAGCACCACGACCGAGAACCCCGGGATCAAAGCGAACCGATCGATCCCGGAGCGCAGCCCGATCCACGATGCGGCGAGCCACCCGGGCACGAACAACAAGGCGCCGAGCAGAGCCATGACGAGGAGGTTGTGCCCCAGGTTCTCGAATGCGCCGGGATGGTTCTCGTAGAAGGCGGCCTTCTCTGCTGCAGAAGCCTGGGCGCGCTCCACGACGTCTGCCGGTGGTGACCACAAGCCTTCGCCTTCGATCACGACCACGTCGGGACCGACCTCGATCCCTTGCGCGGTGGCCGCGGCGAGGCGCTCGACCTGACCCTCCGGCGTGCACTCGGTGGCGCCGTTGCACAGCCCTCCGTAGTACTGGCCGATGAGGAACACGACCGGGTCTTCGGGGTAGGCCTCGAATCGAGGCACGACGTCCTCACCGAGCTTGCCGTCGGCGTTGCAGACCTCTTCGGGTCCTCCGAACGCCTCGCACCAATGCGACACCGATGTCGCGTCGTAGCCTTGGCTGCCGGCCGTCGAGCTGGTCGGCGCGGCATCGAGGAAGCTCTCGAGCGTGCCGAAATAGGTGACCGATCGCTTCACCGCCTCACCCGGGAGCCCGGTCCGGAACACGTTCGTGTACGTCTTGGCCCACCCGTAGCCGGTGTTCGTGCGGGTCGCCGGGTCGTCGACGTCGTCGTAGTTCACGACGATGACGTTCGGCCGATCCCCGGCGGCGGCGACCACCTCGTGCACCGCCGCGAGCGACGTGCGCACCCCCTGATTCGCCCACTGCGTCGACTCGCTCACCCAACGGTGCTGGAGGCCGTCGACGAGGAGCCAGCCGAGCGACCCGACGACGAGCACCGCGACGAGCGCGCCGGCGAAGATCCGAGGCACCAGGACCGGCACCGAGGCAAGTACCGCGACGACCAGCCCGAGCACGACGACGAGGCCGAACAACCACGCCGGCGCGTTCGCCGATACCGCGCCGGGTACGACCCCGCCGATGGTGCCCCAAAGGGCGAGCGCCCCGCCGGCGCCGGCGACGAGCCGGGACTTGGCCGGCGCGAACGCCCAGCGGATGGTGACGAACGCGCCGAGACCGACGAGCGCCATCGGCGCTGCGCTCGCGTTCATGAAGCGGTAGTACGGGATCGCGGCGCCGGTGATGACGGTCGCGACCCCTGCGAACGCGAGCATCCACCAGATCGAGACCTGGTCCTCGGTCCGCGTCGGGGTGCGGGTGGCACGAGCGAGCAGCACGGTGGACACGATGGCCACGACGATGAACGGCACGATCACGACGGGTTGCAACGACAGCACCCAGTCTTCGAGGCGAGCCGCGAAGAACCGGGCGTCGTATGGCGGTGGCAGCGCGGCCTCGGCCAGGCTCGACGCCGTTCCCCAGATGCCGATGAGCCACGACGCCAGCCCGGCGATCATGCCGAACCCGACAGACATGAGCATCGGTCCGTCGGCCTTGAGCGCGGCACCCAACGAGAACCGAGACGTGAGGAAATGGAAACCGAACACGGCCATGAGCACCACGCCGAACACGACACAGGTCGTCGGATGCGTGAAGGCTGCGGCGGCGCCGATGAGGAACGGCGCGGTCCGCGCCCCCCACGACGTCCGAGCCTCGTGAACGAACGGGATCAACAGCGAGAGCAGGAACAGCACCGTGATGTTGTCGAGGTAGCCCACGTACGGGGTCGTGAGGAACAGGGCGGTCGTCGCGAGCACCGTGGTGAGCGCGACGACCGGGTCGCGGCGGCTCCGGAACAACGCGGCGCCGAGCGCGAGCCCCGTGAGCACGGGCATCCCGATCATCAAGAAGGCGCTGAACGAATACCGGTCGATGCCGACCACCCGTTGCAGGAGCGCGCCGGCGACGGGCACCGTGACCCGGTAGCCGCCGGCCACGAGCCCGCGCGGCCCCCACTCGCCGACCACGAGATCGGGCTGGTCTTCCAAGATGACCTGTGACCGCCACGTGTACCACGCGGGGTCGCGCGTGGGTGCGGACAGGCTCGGGTCCTGGATGAACCGCCATCCCAGCGCGACCAGCATGATGAACGCGGCCAGGGCGAGCACCCACCACGATCCGAGCACTCGGTTCGTGGTTCGCGGCTCGTTCACGTTCGCCGTGGCCGCCGGCGCTGCGGTGTCCGTCGAAACCATCGAGGTCGTTCTCCGTTCGACGCATGGCGGACCAACGAGGCGGTCCGGGGATCGCCCGAGGATACCTGACGCCCTCGCCGCGACCCCGGCGGCCCGGTCACCCTTCCAGCGAAGCTCGAACCTTCGCCAGACACGGCACGTCGAGCATGAGGTCGCTGGGGAAGACGGCCGCGAAGATCTGCTCCGATTCGCGCCCCGGGATCGGCGTCACGCCGCCGAAGGCCGTATCGGCCTGGGTCAAACCCTGCACGTACCGGGCGACGTCGGCGACCGTGAACCCGTTCGCGGTCAGCTCGTCCACGTTCAAGAACACCTGGGCCGGCTGCACGAGCGACACCACCGGGGTGTCGTCGCCGTCGGTGTCGAACGTGGCCTGGATACCCTGCTCGATGGGCGCGGTCGCGATCTGGTAGCCGCCGGAGACCGCCGGGTCGGGCATGGCGGCGTGGTCGGCGGTGACCACCATGGCCCACTCGCCGTGCCCGACCCGGCGGTCGAGGTAGCGCACGAACCGCTCCATGGCCCCGTCCTGGTACGCGACCGAATCACCCATCTCGGGTGAGTTCATCGACCACACGTGGCTCGCGAAGTCGATCATCTTGAAGTTCACGAAGAACAGGTCCGGGACGTCGTCACGCCCGAAGCCCTCGGTGGTCATGATCGTCTCGACCACGCGCTGCTGGTAGGGCGTACGTGCGGGGGTATCGAACCCCGACAAGAGTTCCTCGATGTCGTTCTCGCGCCACTTCCCGTCGAGCTCGCCGTCGCGGCGGTCGATCTGGACCTTGTCGCTCTCGAACCCACCGACGTCGTTCGCATAGCCCGGCAACGTGTAGAACGGCGCCAGCTCCTTCGGAAGGTTCCATTCCTTCGACTCGTCCGTCTGCGTCCGCTTCACCGCCGCCGAGCGCGTGACGGCGATGTCGCGGTCGCCTCCCTTCCAGAACGAGCCGTGCCCGAGCATGCCGAAGTGGATGTCGGCGGTCCCCACGATGCCGACCTTGGGCTCGTTGTTCATCGCCTGGTCGTACAGATCGGCGAGCGTCGGGAGCATGAGGTAGTTCGGCCCCAGCTCCCATGGGGTCGCGTCTTGGCCACCGATCTTGAAGTGGTGACCCACGATCTTGTGATGCACCGGGAACGCGCCCGTACCGATGGTGGCGTGGTCCTGTGCGGTCGACGTCGGCGACGAGCCGACGAACGCGTTCGTGTACCAGGTGCCATCCTCGATCAGCGAGCGAGTGAAGGGCCACTCGCCCGGATGCTCCTCCAAGACGTTGATCCCGCCCGCATCCCACACCATCACGACGATGACTTTCGGGGGCCGGTATTCGGCGGTCGCGACGCTCGGCGCCAGCGCCTCCCGCATGACGGCCCCGTCGGGAGCCGTGAAGCCGTCGAACCCCAACAGCGCCGCCTGCGTGGGTGCGATGTCGGCGAGGGTGACCTCGCGGTCGACCTCACCGCGGGCGGCGATGTGCCCGGGCCCGTACCAGAACATGGGCACCTGCTGGATGTAGTCCCATGGGCCGACGTGCGGCAGTCCCGACCCGACGAAGTTCGGCTCCTTAGGTATCCACGACAGCTCGGCACCACGGTCGGCATCCCACCCCAAGAACGTGCGCTCGAGGTACGACGTGGGGACGCCGCACGCGAGCCGTTCGAGGTCGGCGGGCGCATCTTGGGCTGGTGCGGGCGATGCGATCGTGGCGCCGACCGCGAGGACCAGCCCGAGCACGAGCGCGACACGTCGGCGGCGAGGCATCGCAACAGCAAACCCGAGAGAAGGGCGTGGCGACAACCCGAGCTGGTCGCGCCTCGAGGTGCCAAACGACCCGTACCTCACGCCGTGAACGTCGACGCGCATTCGGCGCACGTGCCGATGAGGTCGAGCCGGTGGGCGACCTCGGCGAACCCGGCGCGCCGCGCGACGCGGTCGAGCGTGCGGTCGACCTGTCGTTCGACGGCGGTCGGGAGCGTGACGTCGTCGACCCTGCCACACGATCGACAGATCAGGTGGTGGTGGTGTTCGGTCAGGACCTCCGCCAGCTCGAAGTGGTTGTGATCCTCGTCGGTCGCCACGCGCCGGACGGCGCCCGCGTGCTCGAGCACGGTGAGGTTGCGGTATGCCGAGCTCTGCGGCACAGCCGACGTTGCGAGCAGCTCGGGGATCGACCGTGGCTTCCCGGCGCCGCGGAGGGCATCGACCAGCGCGCGTCGCTGCGAGGTGTAGCGCTGCCCGACGCGGCGCAGTCGGCCCTCGACGAGACGGTGGAGCTCGTCGCCGCCGGCCGAGCGGCTCATGCCGGTCGATCGGCTCATGCCGGTCCCACCACGATGCGCGACGTGGCCCGGCGGGCGACGGCCACCACGACGAAGGTCGCGGACGCGAGCAGCACGATGGTGCCGCCCGGAGCCAACCCCCACATCCGCGCCATGGCGAGCCCTCCGATCGACGTCGCCACGCCGATCGCCACCGCGACGACCAGCGTGCCACGGAACGAGCGCGCCACGAGCTGCGCCGAGGCGACCGGCAAGACCATCATGGCGGCCACCAGCAAGATCCCGACGATCCGCATCGCCGCAACCACGGCGGCGGCGGTCATGACCGCGAGGAGCGCGTTGAGACCGTCGACCGGCAAACCGGCGACGCGCGACCAATCTTCGTCGGTCACGATCGAGAACAACGGGCGGCGGAGCGCGAGGACGATGGCCGAGATGACGACCCCGACGCCCACGATCAAGGCGAGCTCCGGCCCATCGACGGTGAGCGGCTGCCCGAAGAGGATCACCAGGACGTTCATGCCCAGCCCTTCACCGAGGCTCAGCAACACGACCCCGAGCGCGATCCCCGAGTAGAACAAGATGGCGAGCGCGACGTCGCCGGTTGCCAGCCGCCGGCCCCGCATCCATTCCACGGCGAGGGCGCCGGCGGCGGCGAACACGAACGCCACCCACAACGGCGCCACGCCGAGCAGGAAACCTGCACCCACACCCGCGAACGCGACGTGTCCGAGCCCATCGCCGATGAGCGACAAGCGCTTCTGTACCAGCAGGGTGCCGATGAGCGGGGCGAAGACCCCCACGGCGACGCCGGACGCGAGCGCCCGTTGCATGAACCCGAGCTCGAAGGGATAAGGCAGGGCGAGCTCCATGATCATGTGAGCTCCTCAAGCCACTGCGGCAGGTCGCCTGCGTGCACCCCGAGGCTCACACCCGACGATGCGAGCTGCGCGGGTGTGCCGTCGAAGATGACCGAGCCCTTGATGACGACGACACGGTCGACATCGGCGGCGACCGCGGACAACTCGTGCGACACGAGCAGGACGCCCGCGCCGTGTTCGGCCCGCAGGTGCACGAGCGCGTCGCGGAACCGTCGCTGCGACGCCGCGTCGACACCCGCGATGGGCTCGTCGAGCACCAGCAGCTCGGGCTCGCTCGCGAACGCCCGGGCGATGAAGGCCCGTTGTTGCTGACCACCCGACAACTCGTTCACCGGTGTCGAAGCGAGCTCGGCGAGCCCGACCGACTCGAGCGCATGCCGCACCGCCTCGCGATCGACGCGGCGGAGCCCTCCCCACCAACGCCCTTCGGTCAGCCGGCCCGCGGCGACGATCTCGGCCACGGTCGCAGGCACCTCCGAGGAAAGGGACGGGCGTTGCGGCACGTAGCCGATGCGGCCCCGATCGGCGACCTCGCCGGGCTCCTGCCCGAACAGCCGGACCGTGCCGGCCTTCGGTCGAAGCCTCCCGAGGAGGGTGCGCAACAAGGTCGACTTCCCGGACCCGTTCGGCCCCACGAGGGCGACGAACTCACCGGGACGAACGACGAGCTCGACGTCTCGCAACACGGGATGACGGTCGTAGCCGACCGAGAGATGTCGGGCCTCGATGAGCGGGGTCGTCACGACGCTATCGGCAACCGAGACCGTCACGTAAGACCTCCAGGTTCGCGTCCATGACCGACCCGTACGCGTCACCCGCCACCACCTGCTCGTCGGTGAGCGACTCGATAGGACTGAGCACGGCGGTCGTGACACCTGCTTCCGAGGCGAGCGTCTCGGCCACATCCGGTGCGACCAGCTCTTCGGTGAACACCGTCGTGACCCCGCCGTCGACCACGATCCGGCGAAGCTCGGCGAGCCGAGCGGGATCGGGCTCGGCCTCGGGCGACACGCCCGTGATGGACTCCTGTTGCAGGTCGTAGGCGCGCGCGAGGTACCCGAACGCCGCGTGGCTCACGACCATGAGCCTGCTGTCGCACGTGGCCAGCCCTTCCCTGAACCGCCCGTCGAGCCCCGAGAGCTCGTCGGTGAACGCCCCGACGTTCGCGGCGTAGGTCGCTGCGTTCGCGGCGTCGACCTGCGACAAGGTGCTGGCGAGCGAGCCCGCCACACGCGCGTAGACGATCGGATCGAGCCACACGTGTGGATCGGCCGACGGCTCATCGGTCCCATCATCGTGATCGCCACCTTCGGCGCCGTTGGCATCGCCCGGTGACGGGAGCGTCGCGATCGATCCGAGCACGTCGAGCACGACACCCGACGAGTTCCCGATGGCATCTTCCATGGCCGGTTGGAACCCGGCCCCCAGGTATACGACGACATCGGCTGCCCCGATCGCCTCGAGGTGGTCGGCGGTCAGCTCGAGATCGTGCGGCTCGATGCCGGGCGAGGTGAGGTTGATGACCTCCACCGCCGATCCGCCGACGCGCTCCGCGGCGTAGGCCAGCGCGTAGAAGCTCGCGACCACGCGGGGCCGGCCGGCCGCTGCGTCGCCGGCCGGCGTCGGATCGGCGCACGACGACACCCCGACGAGGGCAAGCAGTGGTACCACGAGAGTCGTTCTAAGAATGGTTCTTATCAACGCCCGAAGCTACCACCGGGCGCACGGGTCGGTCAAGCGGGGTCGTCGACGAGCCGGAACCCGTGGGTCCCCGTCGGGGTCACGAGGCCGTCGGCCGCGAGCCCGTCGAGCGCCGCGGTGATGCGTTCCGCGGGGAAGCCCGTCACTCGCTGCAACCCCGGCCTCGTCTCGGCACGACCGTCGCGGAGCACCGCGAGCACGGCGCCGCGCACCTGCCGGTTCGACCCGGCGAAGGGTTGCTGCCGCCTGGCGGAGCGACGTCCGCTGCGGCCGCTTCGCGCGAAGTCGCACCCCGTTCGAAGCGGGCACTCGTCGCATCTCGGCGAGACCGGCCGGCACACCTCGCGACCGAGGTCCATGAGCGCCTGGTTCCACGCGCCGGGATCGCGGTGTTCGATCCAGCCTGCCGCGGTCACCGCGATGGCCGCTGCCGGCACCTCGTCGGGCTCCACCCCGTGGGCCGCGCGAGCCAGCACGCGCCGGAGGTTCGTGTCGATCGCGGGCGCCGGGACGCCGAACGCGATCGAGGCAACAGCAGCCGCGGTGTAGGGCCCAACGCCCGGGAGGCGTTGGAGCTCGGCGACCGCGCGCGGGAGGTGGCCTCCCGCCGCCGCGAGCTGCCGTGCGGCATCGTGCAAGGACACGGCGCGCCGGTGGTACCCAAGCCCGGCCCATGCCCGCACCACGTCGGACCGGCGCGCCGTGGCGAGCACCGAGATGGTGGGGAACCGGTCGAGGAACGCCGTGAAGATGGGCTCGACCCGCGGCGCCTGGGCTGTTGCAACATGACCTCACTCACCCAGATGGCGTACGGATCGCTCGTACGCCGCCACGCCCACGCGCGCCGGCGAGGCCGGTACCAGGAATGGAGCGCTGCACGATCGTGGGCCGTCAGGCTAGGCTCCGGTGTTGCCATGGTCACGCTCCGTGAGGTGATGAGCTCGTCGCTGCTGTCGGTGGCCCCCGAGGCCACCGTCGCCGAGGCGGCGCAGCTCATGAGCGTGCGTCACGTCGGCTCCTGCTTGATCCTCGATGGTGAGCGGCTCATCGGCATCTTCACCGAACGAGACATCGTGCGTGCGCTGGCCTCGGACTTCGACGCGGCCGGACACGCGGTAGCGGGTTGGATGACCCGCGACCCTGTGGGGCTCGGCCCCGACGCGACCACCGGCCAGGCGCTCGACCGGATGTTGTCGGAGGGGTTCCGGCACCTCCCCGTCATCGACGAGGGTCGGGTCGTCGGTGTGGTGTCGTTGCGAGACCTCGCGCCCCGGCAGGCTGGCCCCGCGGAGCCCTAGAACCCGGCCTTGGTCCCGGCACCTTCGATGTCGGCGGCCGCCGTCCTGAGCGCGCCGTGCACCTCGTTGAACAGCTCGGCCACCTTGCCCGCGGCGAGGTCGTCGGCGGTGCCGCGCAGGGCCATCGCGGTCACGTCGCAGGCCCTGTCGAAGACGTGCCAGTCGGTCTCTCGGCTCATGGTGGATGCCTCCTCATGGTGACGTCGATCGGCTCTTCGCGTCCACGACCAGGCTAGCCGAAGTTCCCGTCGGGTCGTGTCGACGACCGGACCAGCGCCAGTTCCTGACGGGTCGCGTCGCCGCCATGGACTAGCATCCGCGGCGGTGCTCTTCCCCACCGTCGACTTCGCGATCTTCTTCGTCGTGGTCTTCTTGGGCCACTGGGTCCTGAACCACGACCGGCGCCTGTGGGCCGCGTTCATGCTGGTCGCGAGCTACGTCTTCTACGCATGGTGGGACTGGCGCTACGTGGTGTTGCTCGCGGGGGTCAGCGTCATCGCGCAGGTCGCCGCCGTCGCCGTCGCGCGCAGCCGATCACCGGCCCCAAGGACCAGGGCGGTCGCCGTCGGGGTCGCGGCGACGCTCGCTCCACTGCTGTACTTCAAGTACTACGGCTTCTTCGCCGTGAACGCGGCGAACGCGGCCACGACGCTCGGCGCCTCATGGACACCGCCGCTGATCCAGGTGGTGCTGCCCGTGGGCGTCTCGTTCTACACCTTCATGGCGATCAGCTACGTCGTGGATGTCCACCGCCGGAACTTCGAGCCCGCCGGGTGGGGTGACCTCTTCTTGTACCTCTCGTTCTTCCCCCATCTCGTGGCCGGCCCCATCGTGCGGCCCGACGAGCTGATCCCCCAGCTCCGCGAGCGGCGCGACCCCCGTCACGTCGACGCAGCCGGCGCCGCTTGGCTCATCCTGGGAGGTCTCGCCAAGAAGGTGATGATCGCCAACAACCTCGGTGCGCTCATCGTCGACCCGGTGTTCGGCGATCCTTCACGCCACAGCGCCGCCGACGCGATGGTCGGCATCGTCGCCTACGCGGTGCAGATCTACTGCGACTTCAGCGGCTACACCGACATCGCGATCGGCATCGCGAAGCTGCTCGGTTTCGAGTTCCCACAGAACTTCGACCGCCCCTACTCCGCTCGAAGCGTGCAGGACTTCTGGCGACGCTGGCACATGACCTTGTCGCGGTGGCTCCGCGACTACCTCTACATCCCCCTCGGCGGTAGCCGGAAGGGGACCGCTCGCACGTACGTGAACCTGATGCTCACCATGCTCCTCGGCGGGCTGTGGCACGGCGCCGCGTGGCACTTCGTGGTGTGGGGAGGACTACACGGCGTGTACCTCGCCGTGGGGCAGTGGAAGCGCGAACGTCGCCGGGTGGGCGTGCTGGCCGAGCCGCCCGAGACGCTGGTCGCCGACATCGCTCGGTGGGCGATGACGTTCACGCTCGTGTGCATCGGATGGGCCCTCTTCCGCGCCGACTCCGTCGGCACGGCCCTCATGTTGCTCGGCCGGACGTTCGACGGGTGGACCACACCGACGACGCTCGTCACGCCCATCGTGTTGCTGTGGATCGGGATCGGCCTCGCCACGCAGTTCGCGCCCCGCCGGCCCGGACGCCTGCTGCGTCGCCGATTGGCCGGGCTGGCGCCGGTACCCTTGGGCCTGGTTGCGGCCACGGCGCTGTTCGTGATCACGACCCTCGGTCCGCGCGGCGTCGCGCCCTTCATCTACTTCCAGTTCTAGCCATGAGCGAACCCACCGCACCGACTCGACCGACGGCACGGGGCCAGCGCCGAACGTGGCGTGCGGGCGACGTCTTGGTCGCGATGCTCATCTGTTTGCTGGCATGGGGGGTGCTGTACGCACCCGAGCTGCAACGCGCGTCGCAGGCGCAGCCCGACGGCCTGCGACGCTCGGTATCGCTCGCGCTGCTCGCCCCCGTCGCCTGGGTCTCCGACGCCTTCCGCTTGACGGTTCTCACCGACGGCGCCGCCCGTGCGCTGGGTCGCGATCCCGATGCGCCCGTGGGCGGCGCCGTCGGCGACATCCCGGTGGAGGTCGACGACCTGCCGAGCGCGCCACCAGGCGGCGGTCCCTCGAAGCCGCCCGTGCGCGACCGCGACATCCGCGAGCCGACCGCCGAGCGACGCCTCCGCATCGCGGTGGTGGGCGATTCGCTGGCCGCGGGCATCGGGTACTTCGCCGAGCGCGTGTTCAAGCCGCTCTTCACCGATGTCGTGAAGCGGGGAAGGATCTCGACGGGGCTCGCCCGACCCGACTTCTTCGACTGGCCGGCAGAGATGCAGTTCATCGTCGACCGGTTCCGACCCGACCTGACGATCGTGATGCTCGGCGAGAACGACAACCAGGGGCTGCGGTCGCCCAGCGGCGACCTCGAACAAGGGATCGGCGAGCTCGCCTGGGCGGAGCGCTACGAGGAGCGGGTGGAACGATTCGCCCAGATCGCGACCTCAGGTGGTGGCCACGTCGTGTGGATCGGGCTGCCCAACGAACGAAGCACGCAGCGGTGGGCCTTGCTCCAGCGGCAGAACGACGCGTTCGAAGCGGTCGCCGACCGGCTCCCCAACGTGGGCTACTTCGATACGTGGTCGGCGTTCGCGGCCGACGACGGTGGCTACACGGCCTACTTCCGCGACGGGAACAAGGTGAAGCTCATCAGGACCGACGACGGCATCCACTTCAACGCCGACGGCTACACGATCGTCATGCGGCAGGTCGCCCTGTTCGTCACCGGATCGTTCGGGCTGCACCCGAAGACCTACGACGCTTAGCCCCACATCAGGCTCCTGCTTCGGAGGCAACCTCGACCCATCCGTCGACCTCGGTCGCGGGGTAGATCCGCAAGGGGTCGCGGGCGGGACCGTCGAGCGGCTCACCGGTCTCGACGTCGAACACGCTCTCGCAGCTCTCACACGTCACCTGTGCGAGACGGTCATCGAAGGTGCCCTCCGCCAACGAGCAGCCGCCACCTGGGCAGGCGTCGTCGAAGGCATACACCCGCCGCTCGTCGTGGGCCACGGCGATCCGGCCCGTGGGCACGTCGTAGGCCCGGATCTCGCCTTCCGGGATCTCGGCGAGCGCCCCGAGGCGCCAGGTCTCCACGGCTCTCATGCTCCGCGAAGCGCCGCGATGCTTCGCTGCACCAAGGTCAAGGAGCCGAGCCCGGCGAGCACGACGAGCACGGGGAACATGGCGCCCGGGATGAGGAGCCCGACGATCATCGCGAGCAGCCGTTCCAGCCGTTGGAAGAGCCCTTCGGTCAGCTGGACCCCGGCCGCCTCGGCCTCGGCGCGGACGTGGCTCACCGACAAGCTGACGGCGAGCGTCACGAGAGCCAGCACCGCTTCGGTCGTATCGCCGGTCTCGACGAGACGCCAGAACAGACACGAGAACACGATCATGTCGGCGACGCGATCGAGCACCGAGTCCATGAACGCGCCAGAACGACGGGCCTCGCCGCGGTGCCGTGCCACCGAACCGTCGAAGACGTCGGCCAGCGAGGCGACGATCAACACGAGCCCGGCGACCACCCATGTCCCGGCGACGATCAACGCGCCGACCACGACCGTGAGCCCGACCGACAGCAGCGTCAGCTGATACGGCCTGATCCGGGTCCACAGCACGAAGGCCAAGATCGCGCGGTACGGCCAGGCGAACACCCGTTGCATGAAGCCGCCCGCCGCGCTCTCGTTGCGCCGGGGGGCGGGCATGTCCCGCACGCGCGACACCTCGCGGGGCTCCTTCAGCGGCGGCGACGGTGTGGTGTCCACCAGCGTGGCGCCGGTGCTAACCGGCGAACGGCTCGAACGAGACGACCTCGTAGCGGAAGGTTCCACCGGGCGCCTCGTGAGCCACCTCCTGCCCGACGGCGGCGCCGAGGAGCGCCGCACCGAACGGCGACGTCGTCGTGACGGTGCGCACGCCGGGCGCCTTCTCCTCGGCATGCTCGGCCAGCAGGTACGTCTCGTCGTCGGGCTCGTCATCGATCGGGCGGACCGTGACGAGCATGCCGGGGCGCACCTCGTCGGCATGTTCGGTCGTCGTCACGATGTCGGGATCGCGGAGCATCTCTTGCAGCTTCCTGATCTTCGACTCCATCAAGCCCTGTTCGTCCTTCGCAGCGTGGTACTCCGCGTTCTCGCGGAGGTCGCCGTGCTCACGAGCAACCTTGATCTTCTGAGAGATGGCCTCTCGCCCCGTGGTCGCGAGCTCATCCAGGTCGGTCTTGAGACGCAGGTACGCGTCCATCGTGAGCGTCGCGCTCGGCGGCTGGCCGGGCGGACGTGGCTGCCGGTTGCGGAGCTCCTCGGGAAGGTCAGGCATGTCGCGAGTCTAGCGACGACCAGGAGCGGCGCCCTTCAGGGCCCGGCAGACCGCGGGATCGTCGCGCTCGAGCAGCCACGGGAGCGGATCACCGCGGAGCGAGCTCCGCCATGCCTGCATCGAGCTCACTCCTCGGAGAAGTAGATGTTCTTGACCTCGGTGTACATCGCGGCCGCGTGCATCCCCATCTCACGGCCGATGCCGCTGTGTTTGTAACCCCCGAACGGCGCTTCGGTGAACACGCTGCTCGAGGAGTTGACGCTCAGGTTGCCGGTGCGGATGCCCTTGGCGACGCGGATCGCGCGGCCCAGGTCGCGGGTCCAGATCGAGCCCGAGAGCCCGTAGGGGGAGTCGTTCGCGAGGCGGATCGCCTCGTCTTCCGTATCGAACGGGATGAGGCACACGACCGGGCCGAAGATCTCCTCCTGCGCGACGCGCCACGCGTTGTCGACGTCGGCAAGCACCGCGGGCCGCATGAAGAAGCCGGCTGAGTCGGGCTGCTCGCCGCCGGTGACGTGGCGCGCGCCCTCGTCGATCCCGATCGCGAGGTAGTCGAGCGAGGTCTGCCGCTGTCCCTGGCTGATGAGCGGCCCCATCTCGGTGGTCTCCTCGAGCGGCGTGCCGACGGCGATCGCGTCGGTCGCGGCAGCGAACCGTTCGACGTACTCGTCATAGACCCCGCGCTGGACGAACTGCCGCGAGCGAGCGCAGCAATCTTGTCCCGCGTTGTCGAATACCGACCAGAGCGACTTCGGGACGGCGACGTCGAGGTCGGCGTCGTCGAACACGACGCTCGCCGATTTGCCGCCGAGCTCCAGCGAGACGCGCGTGATGTTCACCGCTGCAGCCTGCATCACGCGCGTGCCGACCTCGGTCGAGCCGGTGAACGAGATCTTCGCGACGCGGGGGTCTTCGATGAGTGCGGAGGCGGTGGTCGAACCGGGACCGGGCAACACCGAGAGCGTGCCGGGCGGGAGCCCTGCCTCGTTCAGGATGTCGGCAAGCGCCAGCGCGGTGAGCGGGGTCTGGCTCGCTGGCTTGACGACCGCCGTGTTCCCGCACGCCAGCGCCGGTGCGATCTTCCAGCTCGCGATCACGGCCGGGAAGTTCCAGGGGGTGATCAACACACACACGCCGACTGGCTCGCGGAGCGTCACGTCGAGGCCCGGCGGCACGATCGGGATGGTCTCGCCGAAGATCTTGCTGGCCGCACCGCCCCAGTACTCGAACACGTTCGCCGTCAGGTCGATCTCGCCGCGCGCTGCGTTGACAGGTTTGCCGCCGTTGCGCGCCTCGAGCCGCGCGAGCTCCTCCTGCCGTTCGCGGATCAGGAACGACGCCTTCGTCAAGATCCTGCCTCGTTCGCGGGCGCTCATCCGGCGCCAGGGCCCCTCCTCGAACTCGCGAGCGGCGATGTGAATGGCACGGCGAGCGTCCTGGGGGCCGGCTTGCGCGACCTCCCACGCCGGTGCTCCCGTCGAGGGCTCGATCACGTCGACCGTGGCGCCGTCCGCAGACTCCGCCCGCTCGCCGCCAACGACCATCAGCTCCGTCGACATGGTCGGAGCCTAGTCCGCCGTGCGACCATCCGCCGATGCTGCTCGACGCGACCAACCTCGAGGCGTACGCACGCGGATGCGCGATCTTGGGCACGGGTGGTGGCGGCGACACGCACACCGCCGTGCTCGCGGCTCTGGCCGCGATCGAGGCCCACGGACCGGTCGACGTGGTCTCGCTCGATGACTTGCCCGACGACGCCCTCGTGCTGCCGGTCGCCGGGTGGGGCGCGCCGACCGTAGGCATCGAGAAGTTCGAGTCGGGCGAGGAGGGGCCTGCGCTCCGAGCGGCTGCCGAGCGCTGGTTCGGGCGGCCGGTCGCCGCGCTGATGGCCGGCGAGATCGGGGGCGGCAACGGCGTGCAGCCCGTTGCGTGGGCCGCGGACATGGGGCTGCCGCTCGTTGACGCCGATGCGATGGGCCGGGCCTTCCCAGAGGGCGACATGGCGTCCATGCACGTCCTCGGTGTCGCGGCCGCGCCGGCATTCTTCGCCGACGAGCGCGGCAACGTCCTGACGGCGATCCCGGCCGACGCGCTGTGGCTCGAACGGATCGCGCGGCACCTTGTGATGGCGTTCGGCGGAACGGTCGCCGGGGCCGACCACGTGATGGAGGCGCGTGTGGCGCGCGACGCGACGGTCCGGCACACGGTGCCCCTCGCGCTCGCGATCGGCGAGGCACTCGCGACCGATGGCGTCGAAGGCGTGCTGCGCGTCACCGGAGGCCGGGGGCTCGTCACCGCCAAGATCGTCGATGTCGAGCGTCGGACGACCGGTGGGTTCGCGCGCGGCACGGTCACGGTCGAAGGGATCAGCGACGACGACGGACGGACGGTCACGATCCACGTGCAGAACGAGAATCTGCTCGCGACCGAGGGAACGGCGACCCTCGCGAGCGTTCCCGACCTCATCACGATCGCCGACGAGGCGACGGGAGATGCCGTGCCCACCGAGCGGATCCGCTACGGCCAACGGGTGGTCGTGCTGGGTATGCCCTGCGCACCGATCTGGCGGACCCCACGGGGCCTCGAGATCGCGGGACCGGAGCGGTTCGGTTACCCCGGGCCGTTCGTGCCGATCGAGGAGGCCGGCCGATGAGCCCCGCGACCCTCAGGATCGGGATCGACGTCGGAGGAACGAACACCGACGCGGCGCTCGTCGACGGCGCCGGCGCGGTGCTCGCGCGGACGAAGACCCCGACCACCGACGATCCGGCCGAGGGGATCGAGCGCGCGCTCGCAGCGGTCGTGCCGGCGGACCCGTCGGCCGTGGCCACGGTCGCGCTCGGGACGACGCACGCCCTGAACGCGGTGCTCCGGCGGCGTGACCTCGGTCGCGTCGCGGTGCTCCGACTCGCGGCGCCGGCGACGCGGTCGGTGCCGCCGTTCGCCGGCTGGCCTGACGAACTGCGCGCCTCGGTCGACAGCGGCGCGTGGATCGTGGCCGGCGGCGTCGAGGTGGATGGTCGAACCCACCCGCTCGATCACGACGAGATCCGATCCGCCCTGGAGAGGGCGACGGGCGTGGACGCCATCGCGATCACTGGTCCGTTCTCGCTCCAGGACCCCTCCCAGGAGCTGGAAGCCGCCGCGCTCGTCGCCGAGGTGCTCGGTGACGTGCCCGTCTCGCTCGGTCACGAGGTCGGCGGGCTCGGCCTGCTCGAACGCGAGAACGCCGCCATCCTGAACGCCTCGCTCGGCAGGGTCGCGGCGCTCGTGATCGACGGGTTCGCGAAGGCGCTCGCGGCGCACGGCCTGTCCGCCACCCCGTACCTCTCGCAGAACGACGGCACGATGATGAGCGTCGAGCGCGCCCGCGCCCTGCCGGCGCTCACCATCGGCGGCGGTCCCTCGAACTCGATCCGCGGCGCAGTGGCGCTCACCGGGCTGACCGAGGCGCTCGTCATCGACGTCGGCGGCACCAGCACCGACGTCGGCGCGATCGCGCAGGGCTTCCCGCGCGAGTCCGCCATCGGCGTCGAGCTCGGCGGGGTCCGCACCAACTTCAGGATGCCCGACGTCGTGTCGGTGGCCGCGGGCGGCGGCACCGTGATCTCGGCCGACGGCACCCTCGGGCTCGAGAGCGTGGGACACCGGCTGACCATCGAGGCGCTGGTGTTCGGCGGCACGACCACGACGCTCTCCGACGTCGCGGTCGCCGCAGGCCGGACGTCGATGGGTGACCCCGCGTTGATCCGACGACGAAGCTGGCCGGAGGCTATGGAGGAAGCCGACCGGCGCGTCGCCGATGCACTCGATCGGATGAAGCTCTCCCGCGGCGACGCGCCCGTCGTCGTCGTCGGTGGCGGCAGCGTGCTCGTGCCCGAAGACCTGCCCGGCGCTTCCGAGGTCCACCGGCCCGACGGCTTCGACGTCGCGAACGCGATCGGAGCCGCGATCGGTCTGGTGAGCGGCGAGGCCGAACACGTCGCCGACGTAGGCGTAGGTCGCGATGACGCCGTCGCGTCGCTCATCGAGGAGGCCAGGGACCGCGCCCGGGCCTCGGGCGCCGATCCGGCGCTGCTCGAGACCGTCTGGGTAGA